>FWPV01000192.1_pt1 | contig 215428 bp, 155 predicted proteins | sample 2228371 | NCBI WGS metagenome assembly FWPV01 (sample SAMEA103939776, study PRJEB20133) | metagenome
CTCAGACCACGGCCGTCGACAGCACGCCCCGACCGGTCTGGCCCAGGGCCGACGCTTCCTTTCTCAGAGAACGGCCGCCGATCCCTCGCGCCGACCGGTCTGGCCCACGGCCGACGCTTCCTTTCTCAGAGCACGCGCGCGGGGCAGCCCATCGCCCCTCACTCGCGCACACGACCTGGCCTCGGGACTGTCCGGGCCTTGGCAGCGCGCGCCGGAAGCAGCCCATCGCCCCTCACTCGCGCACATGACCTGGCCTCAGGACTGTCCGGGCCTTGGCAGCACGCGCCGGGAGCAGCCTCAGCTGCATATGGGGCGGCGCGAAGTATCGCGGCCTTGGCAGCACGCGCCGGGAGCAGCCCATCGCCCCTCACTCGCGCACATGACCTGGCCTCAGGACGACCCCTGTCCCAATAGCAGGCGCCGCAGTCGGCCCACCGGCCCTTACTCCCCGCCACTCGCCTGGCGCAGCGCTTTGCGCATTATCTTGCCGGAGATGGTCTTGGGCAGGTCGGTCACGTACTCGATGATGCGTGGATACTTGTAAGGCGCGGTCTGACGCTTCACGTGCTCCTGGAGCTCGTGGGTCAACTCTTCGGACGGCTCGAAACCTGCGGCCAGCACCACGTAGGCCTTCACGAGCGTGCCGCGGATGCCTTGCGGGTCAGGCACACCAACCACGGCGCACTCCACTACCGCCGGGTGCTCAATCAGGGCCGATTCCACCTCGAAAGGTCCAATGCGGTACCCCGACGACTTGATCACGTCATCGTGACGACCCACGAACCAGAAGTAGCCATCCTCGTCCTTGTAGGCCCTATCACCCGTGAAGTAGTAGTCTCCGCGAAAGGCGAGCGCCATGCCCTCTGGATCCTTCCAGTACTCGAGGAAGAGACCCGGCGGCCGGCCATGGCCCAGGTACAAGGCAATATTGCCCTCCTCGTAGGGACCCAGCTCATTGCCCTCGTCGTCGACAATGCGCACGTCATGGCCTGGCGTTGGCTTGCCCATCGAGCCCGGCTTGATCGGCAAGAAGGGGAAGTTGGACAGGACGCAGACCGTCTCGGTCTGCCCATAAAAATCGTAGATATCCAGGCCGAACGCCTCTTTCCAGACGCGCATTATCTCGGGATTCAACGGCTCTCCGGCTGACATGCAATGCCGTAGCGACATCCGGTAACGTCTAAGGTCCTGCTGGATCAGCATTCGGTAGACCGTGGGCGGAGCACAGAACGTCGTCACGCCAAACCGCTCCAAGGCCTTCAGCAAGCCGAGGGGATCGAAGCGTCCGGGCGTCTCCCATTGGATGATCGCCGAGCCGACGATCATCTGGCCGAACAGCTTGCCCCACGCCGCCTTCGCCCAGCCAGTCTCTGAGATCGTCCAGTGTAGATCACGCTCGGTAAGCGTCTGAGCAAAGCGGGCCGTAACCTCATGACCCAGCGCGTAACTTTGCCCGTGCAGCACCATCTTGGGGTGGCCGGTCGTCCCCGAGGTGAAGTAGATCAACATTGGATCGCTTGATCGCGTCGGCTCGAACGCCGAGCGATCCAGATGCGGCGAAGCTTCGGCCATCAGCCGGCGGTAGCTCAGCCACTCGAGGACCTCGCCATCGACAACCATCCGGTGCCGGAGTGTCGGGCACTCATCACTTGCCCGCTCTACCCGGCCAATGTGGTTGACGTCAGTGATCACCATGCATGCCTCAGCCTCTTGGATGCGGTAGGCGATATCCTTCGCGGTGAGGAGCACGGTTCCCGGCATGGTGATGACACCAAGCTTGATCATACCAATCATGGCAACATACCACTCGGGTATGCTCTCCAACATGATCAACACTCGATCACCTTTCTTAATACCGAGCGACATCAACACGTTGGCGAATCGGTTAGAGAGTTGTGACAGCTCGTAGAATGTGTGATATTCTGCATTATCACCGGAAGGATCGATAGACACGAGTGCAAGCTTGGTGCGATCATCGGCCCATCGATCCACAACATCGAAGCCAAAGTTATAAAGCTCGGGCACCTCCCACGTGAACTCACGGTAGAGCCGTTCGTAGTCATTGGTTCCGCTCGTGGTATGTTCCAGAGTCATTCTTATCTCCTCAACGGTAGGCGACGTTGTCGAGTCTATCACTACCACGCTCTCTCAGCCAAGGGCCGCCCAGACTCTGGCTCTCTCAGCCAAGGGCCCCCAAAACTCTGGCTCTCTCAGCCAAGGGCCGCCCAGACTCTGGCTCTCTCAGCCAAGGGGACCCCAGACTCTGGCTCTCTCAGCCAAGGGGACCCCAGACTCTGGCTCTCTCGGCCAAGGGGCCCCCAGACTCTGGCTCTCTCAGCCAAGGGCCCCCAGACTCTGGCTCTCTCAGCCAAGGGCCCTCCAGACTCTGGCGCTCAAGGCCAACGCTCGCCAAGACGGTAGACACCAGCGACATAGCTCGTGACCGGCCCGCCGGCATAACCGCGATAGTCGCTCCCATCGCGGCGCTCCAGCAGTGTGAAGTCTCGAGCCCCAATCGCGCCGGCCACAAGCTGGGCCACTGCAACCGCGTTCCAGGCATCGCAACCCTCGCTGCGAATGCGCCGCACCTCCTGGGGACGAAGAGCGTCTAGCAGGTCGATCATCCGGCGGTCCCGGCGCCGGGCCTCGCCGGGCAGAACGTCATGGCTGAAGTCGGTCGAAACGATGAGCGCACTGTCCGGCGTCCACAGAGCTACGATCGACTCGGCCAACCTGACGACATCGCTCCAGCGACCGTCGTTGCGCACCACCAGCGGCACCAGCGTCGAACCAGGCAATAGCCGGGCCACAGCCGGAACCAGGCCGCCGAGGCCATGCTCATGGGCAACGGTGGCATCATCGCGTGCCACGGCAACGCCGCCCACCAAACGGTCAATGGCCTGGCTGTCGGCCCCGAGCAGCCCGTATGGCGTGAGCCAATCGCAGGCCGTGGTCACTGCCGGCGCACGGGCGCGCTGATTGTGGTCTGGCGAGAGCAAGATGATGCGGCGCCAGCCGCTCCCCTCAGCCAGCTCGGCGCTGGCCGACCTGACGGGGGCCCCGGTCGGCGATGACGATGCCAGGACACGGAAACCGGCCACGATCAGGTCGGCGGCCAGCCAGTGATGCGGAACGATGAGCACCCGCACGCCAGGCAGTGGCTGCTCTGACCGGTCGGGCTCCGCCAGCGCCTGTTCGAAGGCCAGACGATCGAAATGACCCACGGCCGCGATAGTGCAGCGGCCGCGGTCGGCAGTCGGCCTGCGAGAGCTGTCGTAAGTAACCGGACCCGACGCCAGAGCGCAGCCAGCGCAGCCGGCAGCCACACCCAGGGCCAGGGCCAGTCCTGTTTGGCGGCGTCTCAGCGTATTTCGATCCTGCGCGGCGGGCTGTGGTTCCAGCTCTCAGGCGCCGCCTGAGCCTGAATGCTCGCCGGCTCGGCCAGATAGGTTCCCTTGCTGAGGGGCCGTGCGCGGTAGGCCGCCGTCTGTCGGCCGCCACGCCAGACGCAGAAGCTGACCCGCTGACCTTCCACAGCGTAGGGCCACAGCGTCTCGCTATCTTCGTAATACACGTGAGGCGAATACAGGGCCGTCACCGGTCGCAGTCCCGATGGCAAGAGATCGCTCAACTGGTAGCAGCTGTCCACCGCCTTGTGCCCCAGGCGCCAGCGCAAGCGAACCAGCACTTCATCGCCCAGCGACAGCCTGACCGGTTCGTCATCAGGCACCGGGCGGCCGTTCACCACGTACTCACGTTCCACCGCGATGTCGCTGTCGGTGGCCGCCGTGGCCAGATCCACCGGCTCGAGGGACAACCGCGTGATCCCAGCCGTCCCGGAAGTCACTCGCAGGTCCAGCGCCGCCAGCTCCTCGGGCGACAGGGAAAGCGACAGCGACTCTCCGCCACCCAGCGTCACCTGCTGGCGCTGGCCAAACCTGAAGTAGCTCAGCTGCAGTTCATCCGCCCTCAGCCGCGGCAAAGCCGCTTCGAGGAAAGCCACCTGCTCGAGAGGCACGAGTGCCTCCTGGCCGGGGTTCTGCGTGCTGTACGCGAACAGCGCCAGAGACGAGGGCTCACCCAGGAGGGCACCCAAGGCCGCTGCCCGCGCCGTTGCCACCAAGACATCATCCTGATCCATTCCGAGGTTAAGGCGGACAGTTGAGCCTCTTGCCTGGCCGAACTCAGCCAGCAACTCGCGGTAGAAGCGTAAGGCAGTCTGTTGATCACCGGCCACGGCAAAACCCGTGGCCAGGTCGAGGCGCTCGAGAGGCGACAACGAGTCCAATCCGCTCAGGGCGCTCAAATCCCGGAGCACCGGCTGGCCGAGCGCTGCCAGGCCCAGAAGCGCCGCAATCAGGCGATCGCTCGTTACTTCAGGATCGCGCGCCACCTCGGCCAGGTAGCGAATCAAGGCCTCTCGACCAAAGAGCCTTGGGGCCGCTAGAATCGCCCGCACCGTCAAGTCCAGGTCGGCATCCCCGTAAGGGAACAAGGCGAGTCCGCCTGACGACACCTGGTAGGGTGTAAGGGCGAAATCACCGGCTTCTTCACCCGAAGCGAAGTAGCGGGCTCGCAGGCCAAGTGCCAGGTAGCGCGCCAGACGTTGGTCCAGCCGATCACCGCTCGACCAGGTTAGCGCCTCCAGGAAGGTCGCGTAGCGGCCACGGCTGGCGTCGCTCAGCGTGAGCGTCACCCGGCTGCCAGGCCGCTCGGCAATGGCATACTGCCCTCCGGCCGAGACCTCATCGTATGCACTGCCGACTCGAAGCCATCGCGAAGGCAGCACCCGGAAGGTCCTCACCAGGCTGTCCGAAAGCTCCCCAGCCAGCACAGTAGCCCTAAGCTCGAAGCGGCCCGCGGACAGCTCTGGCAGCGGCACTTCGACCGCCTGGAAGGCCCGGCCCGTCAGTTCCACCGGCCTTTCCAATAGCGAGGGCACCTCGACTCGGAACCTGACCTCGTCATCGCTGGCCAGAGCATCTCCGTAAGCCCGGAGCTCAACCACCGGCTCATCACCTGCCAGGTACTCATCGTTCATCGTGACCAAGGCGAAGAGCGGCAGGCCCACCGGGATCGAGACCACAGCCAAACCAGCCTCCAGGTCAGGCGCAATGGCCTGTGCCGTCACCCGCCAGGAGGTCAGGTTGTCGGGCAACGCGAAGCTGGTCCGTCCACGGCCATCATTACCAGTCACCACCTCCTGGAAGAGCGCCACGTCCCGAAAGTCGGCTCGCTCGCCACCGCCACCGCCGCGCTCAGCGCCAGCGCCAAAAGCTTCCGGCAGCGCATGTGAGCCGTAGGCGGACACCAAGCCCGAGGGCGCTGGGGTGTAGAGGTTACCCAGGATGTTCACGTAGGACCTGACTTCGGGCCCCAAGACGCGGAAGATCGCCTCATCCACGGCCGCCAGCAACACCCGCGCCGCCACCGGCTGGCCATCGGCTCTTCGCGTGCGAACGCTGAGTTCCACCTTGTCACCTGGCGCATAGCGCTCACGATCAGCCTCGAGCTCAACCTTCAGCTCTCGCCCGCTGCTGTCGAAGACAGCCGAAATCGGCCATTCGGCTTCAACAAAGGTTCGACCGGTGAATGCTACCGCCAGGACCTCCACGTTCGGAATGTGCTCGGAGGTGAACTCAAATTCGTATTGGGGTCGATCGAGGACCGTCTGGTCCAGAATGCCGTTGCGGGCCCGAATGAAGAGGTAGCGACCCACTGGCACTGGTTCATCCGACTCGGTGCTTAGACGCGCCACCACCCGCTGGCCCAGCGCGTAAGGCTCAACCTGGTCAGAGCGCAGCACCAGCCGACCACCAGACATGGCCATGTAGGCTCGACCCAGGTAGACGCGTCGCTCGGCGGTCCGGCCCGCCGCGTCGCGCACCGCGACAATCACCTCATAGCCAGCATCCGGTCGGGTGTCGAACGCAACGCGGTAGCCGCCCTCGCCGCTCGTCGTGGCGCTATAGGGCCCCATGGCCCGCTCAACCTGGTCGAAGCGGAAGGCGTCCACTACCCGCTTGCTAACGAAATCGTACTGCTGACCGGTCTTCACCTTTACGTAGCTGTACTCGGTGACCCGGGCCGTGACGGTCTGGCCCGAGAGGACCTGGCCAAGGAAATCATCGAAGTCGAGAGTCTGGCCGCTGTTCAGCCGACTCAGGTCCACGGTGTGTACCCGGCCCTCAATGACCGCCTGCCCTGTGTCATCGACCAGGCCTTCACCATCCACCGTAACCTGGGCGGGGAAGGCCTGGAGTTGCACCATGCCAGAGATCTCGCCCTCTTCCTCCCTGGCTGGCCGTACGTAGACGCCGAACCAGGCATAGCCCAGGTATAACGCTTCCGATGCTAGTGAGGACGGGGCGGCAAGGGTGACGTTTGCCCGGCCAGTCTCGTCCGTCCGGACCTCTTCCTCCTGGCCTGCGGAAGTGCTGACCCTCAAGTCCAGTCCAGCCACCGGCTGACCGTCGAAGAAGCTGGCTGACACCGCGACGCTCACCGGATCGCCGATGAAGACCGCCTGCGCATCACACTCGACATCGATCTTGTAGGCCGGCTTCACGAAGTCCCGCACCTCGAGGGATGTCGAGGCCAATAGCACTTCACCAGCCCGGACTTCCAGACTGTAGTAACCCGGGGTCGCGCCGCTCAAGGTAAGTTCACCAAGATAAGTGCCGGCCTCGTTGGGTGTCACCACTGTTTCAGCAATGGGCAGCCACTCGTAGCTATAACCTGTAAAGTCTCCGCCAGCAATCCGCACGGTCAGCCGCTCTACCGCGGCGCCACCGTCTCGAGGACGCACAAAACCCCAGAACCGAACCACGTCACTCGGATGGTACAGGGGCCGATCAGCATAAACGTATCGCCAGTACCGGTGCCGTTCATCAGCACCGGCAAATGGGCCGAAGCCACCCCCTGGCTGGCTGCCCACCGCCGCCATGGTGACCAGGAGCACCCGGTTCTGGTGCTCGATGAGCAGATCGACCGGCGCGCTCTTTTGCGTGTAACCCCAAGGGGTAGACTGGCTCCGAACCAGACCACTTGGCGTGTTCACGGCCAGCAGTCCATCGGCATCAGTGCGTCCCAACACCGCCCCGCCCAACACCGACACTCGCGCGCCCGACACCGGCTGACCGTTGGCCACGTCGTTCACCCATACGACCAACCGCGGCTCAGAGATGGCCACGTAGGCACCGATATCGCTGGCCTGTAACCAGGCGAAGCGCTCGGATGAACCAAGAGCCAGGCGCAACAGGTACTGCCCGGCCGGGAGCGGAGCCGGCAAGCGCACTAGGTACTCTTGAGACTCGCCCATCGGTTCGAGCCGGATGTCGTCGAGGCTGGCATAGGGCTCCAAACCAGCCGTCGACGGCTCGAATTCCTGGCGGGCGTGCCAGCTCCATTCCGGCACGGCCGAGTACTCGCCCACCGACTGGGCATACTGGTCCAGCGATGTAAAGCGCAGTAAGGTGAGGCTCACCGGTGTGCCGGCCAGGGCGTTGGGATCACTGCCAAAGGCACTGATCGTCAACACTGGCGCCTCGGTCGTCGGCTCGTCCCAAAACTCACGCGTCCAGGCAAACTCGGTGGTCTCGCGGGGCGCCTCGGCAACAGCCGTTTCGAAGGCAAACTCGTACGGCGCGGCCATGCTGGCAGCGCCATTGGCCACCTGGACGCCGGCCTCAACCGTCACCCGGTAGATCGTGCCCGGCTCGAGCTTCTCGGGCACGAAGACCACGGTGCGCTTGTGGGTCTCGAATCGCCCCTTGACCGGCGGCTCGATCCGGAAACGCTCCTCAACGCCGCTCGGGGCATCGTGACTGAAGACGAGCTCGATGCCTGTGTCCAGAGGCACGTTCACCGCCTCGTTGCCCGGCAGGGTGTGCACCACCTTTGCCGGCCGGGCCGTTTCGAAGGACCACTCCTGCACGCTCAGACCGTCAGGCTGGTCGAGCAGGGCAAAGCGGTACAGCGCGCCCTCGGCCAGTGGCTCAGTCGGGACAACCCGGTAGCTCGTGGCACCCGCAGCATGGGCAACTCCCAGTGACGGCCACGCTGCTCGGGGCTCCGCCTCGACCCGGAAAGTGAAGGTCGGTTCGACGCGGAGGAGGCTTTGGACCGCCTCCTCGGTCAGATCATCGGTCGTTGTGAACACGAACGAGCTCGTCGGGTCAACGCCCAAAGCGGTCGAGTCGACGGCAGCGAGCTCAAAGCACGTCTCGCGCTCGGCCACTTGCACCTTGGACCAGTCGCCCGCCTCGGCCGCCTGATAGGGCTCGATCCAGCGCCCCGCCAGGCACCGATCGCTTATGCGCGGCACACCGCCTCTCTCGGCCCCCGGCGTTCCCGACTCCGGCTTACCAGGCTGGCCGCCACCGCGGCCGCAACCACCTAACGCGAACAAGAGTGCCAGCAACACCATGCCTGAGCGGCCGAAGTGACGCGCAGCCAGGCCTTCGACCTTCGAAGTCGTAGTCATCTCCCACCTCCACTGAAGCGATTGGCCGGATGAAGTCCACTCGGCCATCTGACAGCGCGGGCTCCACGGGGGCGCCGCCCAAGGCCGCGGCCACCATTCTCGACCGGCTCTGCCTAATCGCGCGAGACGCGTGGTAAGTATAGCGTGGAGCCACCGCCTGAAGGCGTGGGGCCGGTGGTGGGCGCCGCCGTCGGCTCGGCGGTCGGTGTGGCAACGTGCGTGGCGGTCGGCGTAGGAGTGGGCCGCCAGCCAGCCAACTGTGCCGGATCGACGGGCAGACGCCTTATGCGCCGCCCGGTGAGGGCGAAGATGGCGTTGGTTATCGCCGGTGACACAGCAGGAAAGCCTGGCTCGCCAATGCCGCCGGGACTCTGCGTGCTGGGGACGATGTACACCTCGACGGCTGGCATCTCAGCGATAGTCAGCCAGCGGTAGTCGGCGAAGCTGGCCTCCCTCACCCCACCCTGCTCCACGGTAATACGTGCCTTGAGCGCCGTCGCCACACCATCGGCGATGGCACCCTGCATCTGAGCTTCGACGCCCAGCGGATTGACGCAAATGCCACAATCGACAGCACAGACAACCCGGCGCACCCGAACCTGCCCTCGCGATGAGACCTCCACCTCGGCTACATCGGCAACCCAGGAGCCGAAACAGTTGGTGCAGGCTATCCCCCGACCAACGTCGGGCGGCAGAGGGTCATCCCAGCCGGCCTTCTCGGCCGCCAGGTCCAGAACCTGGCGCAAGCGGCCATCGCGAATCAGGGCCCGCCGAAAGCGGTACGGGTCCTCTCCAGCGGCGAAGGCCAGTTCGTCAATGAAGGACTCGTTGGCGAAAACGTACTGGGTGTTTTCCACCGAGCGCCAGGCGCCAGTGGGTAACGGCAAGCCCACGTTGGTGGCCTCGACCGAGGTGTTTGGAATACCGTAGGGCGGTCGCGTTTGAAACAGGCCGGGGTCCTCAACTGCCCGCCGGTCGAGCAGCTGAGCAAGGCCACGGCCCTGGGTGGCCATGGCCACGCGCTCGAACCAGGCAACCGGGTTACCGTCGGCGTCCAGCCCGCCACGGCAACGATGGACGCTCGCCGGTCGATAGAAGTCGTGGCGCATGTCATCGTCCCGACTCCAGATCACCTGCACCGGCGAGCCCACCTGGCGTGCCAGCTGCGCCGCCTCAGTGGCATAGTCGGTGGCCAGGCGCCGGCCAAAACCGCCGCCAGTGAAGAGCACGTGGACGGTGACGTTGCCAGCCGGAATGCGTAGGCTGCTCGCGACTGCTGACTGCACGCTCCCCGGCGCCTGGGTGGGGGTCCAGATCTCGCAGCGATCGCCGACCACTCGGGCCGTACAGGTCATGGGCTCCATGGTGGCATGGGCCAGGTACGGTAGCTGGTATTCGGCCTCCACGGATCGCACTGCCGCAGCCGGTAGATCGGGCAGCGGGCCAATAGCCGCTCGAAGCCGTCGCCAGACCTCCTCGTCATCGACGTCGGCGTTGGGGCCTCTATCCCAACTGATGCGCAACTTCTCACGGCCCGAGAGGGCAGCCCAGGCATGATCGGCTACCACGGCCACGCCGGAGCCGAAACGGAACACGTCACGCACCCCCGGCACCTGGCGCGCGGCAAGGTCATCGAAGCTTGCCGCGCGGCCGCCAAAGGGCACCGGCCGGGCGATCGCCACCACCTTGAGATCGGGGATCCGGAAGTCAAGTCCGTAGACCGCCTCTCCCCGCACCATCTGGCGGGCATCGAGCCGCCGCGTGGGTTTGCCGATCAGCTTGAACTCGCTCGGCGACTTCAAGGGTGGATTGCTGGGTACCGTCTCCCGGGCGGCAGCAGCAGCCAACTCGCCATAAGTCAGGCGCCTGCCGGTCGGCTCGTGGATGATGGTGTTGAGCTCGGCCCGGCAGCTGGCCGGGTCGACGCCCCACCGCCGGGCAGCAGCGGCAATCAACATCAGCCGCGCGGCTGCTCCGGCCTGTCGCATCGGCGTCCAAAAATTCCTGGTGCTGGTGGAGCCCCCAGAAGTCTGATTCCCGTACCGGCTATCGGCCGTCGCCTGCTCCACGCGTATCTGGCCCCAGTCAGCCTCCAGCTCTTCGGCCACGTGCATGGCCAGCGAGGTGCGGGGTCCCTGGCCCATATCAGGCCGGGGAATGACGACAGTGACCATGTTGTTTGGGTCGATCCGCACATACAGCCCCAAGTCGACCAGCTGGCATGGATCAACTTCTGGGCGCGGCCGGTGACCAGATCTGGATGGCGCGACCGCGCGCACGACGAAAACGCCAGGCTGACCGGCCACCCACAAGACGCCGAGCTGCAGCCCGGCCGCCGCCTTGAGGAAGTCGCGTCGTGTCAGGCCAGACCGGCCTTCGTCACTCCGGGTTCGCTGGAGCTCGCTCATTGGTCCCTACCTTCCTACGCCTGGTGGCCACGGTCCGTGCAGCCGGCCCCGGCGCATGCTAAAGCCCGCCGCGGCGGGCTGCCCGATGGATGGCTTGGCGAATCCTGACGTAGGTGCCGCAACGGCAGACGTGATCGGCCAGCGCCTGGTCGATCTGCTCGTCAGTGGGATCGGCGTTGCCAGCCAGCAACGCGGCCGCCGTCATCAGGATTCCAGGCTGACAATAACCGCATTGTGATACGTCCTCCGCCAGCCAGGCCTCTTGCAGCGGGTGCAAACCGTTAGTCGCCAGACCTTCGATGGTGGTGATGTCACGGCCGGTCACCTCTTCGATCTTGGTTTGGCAAGACCGGATCGGCTGTCCATCAAGGTGAACGACACAGGAGCCACAGACGCCCACGCCGCAGCCGTACTTGGTGCCGCGCAGGCCCAGCAAGTCGCGCAGTACCCACAAGAGGGGCATCTCGGCCGGCGCATCCACAGTGTGACTCTGACCGTTCACGTTGAGCTGGTAGGTTGCCATGGCATGGTCCTCTCGAACTGCCGGTGTTGAAGTGCGGCAATGTTAATGCCGTGCCACCCAACCGTCTAGGGCCGGCTGAAGCCCAAATGAGCTGACCCACGACCTGACGCCATGCCCGTTCCGGGCTCCGCGACGCGCTGCCGTTGTCGCCTGGTACTAGGTTACCGTGGGCTCTGGCTGATTGCTGGGACCACTGGCTGCAACTCGCCAACGCTCGAGTCCCCACCTACCACGGCCGAAGGACACCAGGCGCCGGTCACGGAGCAGCTGTTGACGCACGCTCTTGACAGACCGCGGCGCCTGACCGGCGGCCACGAGCCGGTGGTTGATCTCCCGCGCCAGTTCAGTCAGGCCCATGGGCGCGCCGCGCTCGCGCAGGATGCGGCATGCCCGCTTGGCGTGGCTGGGGAGACACTCGAAGCGCAGCTGGTATTGATCTTCCCCGACAGCTTCGATACAGCTGTTGAGTCGGATGGCGTAGCGGACATAGTTGGGCTGCAGGGGTCCATCCGCCCCCGAGCTCGCCACAGAGACCAGCTCCGTCAGGGATCGGGGGGCCTCGTCCTGGCGCAAGGCACGGGCGACGGCCAGCACCGCCCGGTCGAGCTGAGCAACAGACAGTGACTTGTCGGCCCAGTACCAGTAAGGTTCCTGCAAAACAGGTGAGCGTGGTCGCTGCAGGCCGAGGGTTTCCAGCAGCAGCCGCAGGCTGCCGCTAGACTCGCTGGTGAGGTTTACGCGGTAGCGGTTCTCGAAGAGCTCGAACAGCTCCCCCTGTCGCCAGACTGGCCCGCCCGCGGCCAGTAACTGGGCCAGCGCCTGGGCTTCGGCGATGATGGCTGCCGGCATCTGCACGCCAAAAGGCGGCCGGCCGCCGACCAGAGCATCCTGCAGTTGACGCAGTGCCCGCCGCTGAATCTGGTGCACCCTTTGCCGGCTTACCCCGAGAGCAGAGCCAATCTCCTGCAACGCAAAGCCGCTGCCGCCCTCGAGACCATAGCGATCACGCATCACCGGATAGGCGTTGACACTGCCCCAGTGGCTGGCCATGTGCTCCCACAGAGCCCCGGCCAGGGGACGTAGCAAGCGGATGAGGTTCGGCGGCCTTTCGCCAGGGTCCAACTCCAACAGGACGGGCAGCTCTATTTCAGCCGCCCGAGCGACATACCGCTCGGGCGCCTTCATCGCCGCCCCTACGGCTTCGGCGATGGCGGCGACGGTGGCCGCGCCCAGCGTGCGGATCCTGGCCAGTCTACCCGACGCCAGGGCTTCAGCCAGTTCGCCCACGGTGCGCACGTCGGCACGCCATATCGCCTCACGCGTAGCTGTTGGCAGGTCCAGCACCTGCAAGGGGAGATCGCGAATCGGTCGGGGCACCACTAGGGACATCGGATCCTCCTGCGCGAGCGCGGCACCCGCAGCGCTGAGCGCCAGCACCACCGGGCCGACAGCCAGCGCCCAGCTACCGCATAGCATGGCACGCCATCCCCAAAAGTCAAGTGGGCACCCGGCGTCGCTGCCGCGGCTCGGACCCTCCCCTGCTGTGCCACCCTCATGTATACTGAACCTCGCCGGGCATGGTTTGTGTCCAAGCGCGGCAACGTTGCCACTGCCTGCCCCATGTCACTCGATCGGCGAACGCCGCCTGACGAAGGCCCGTCGCTCCTGGCCGAGGCCGCCCGCCTCGAGGCTAGAGGCGAGCCGGCCACCCTGTGCACGGTCGTCCAGGTCACCGGATCGGCACCCCGCGGTCTGGGCGCCCGGATGATCGTTTACAGCGACGGCCGGATAAGGGGCACCATCGGCGGTGGCTCCCTCGAACGGCAGGTAGTAGAGCGCTGCCGATCGAGCCCCATCACCGAGCCCATTCTGATCCAGAGTGATCTTGGGCACGACGCCGGCATGGCCTGTGGCGGCAGAGTGCAAGTCCTATTGGAGCCCTTAGGACGCACTCCGTGGCTGCTGCTCTTCGGCGCAGGCCACATCGCCTCGGCGCTGGCGCCCATGGCCGCCGATTGCGGATTCAGGGTGGCCGTCGTGGATCGTCAAACCGGGTCGTGGGATCCGGCGCGCTTTCCGGAAGGCACCCTGTGGTTCCCGACTCTAGAAGAGGCCACTGGTGCCGCCGTGCCCCTCGATGAGCGCAGCTACGCTGTCATCGCTACCGGCGATCATGCCCGGGACGGCGAGGTCCTGGCGTCGGTGTTGGCTTACCCGCTGAGCTACGTGGGCATGATCGGCTCGCAAGCCAAGGTCATGAGCCTGCTCGCCGACCTATGTCGGCAGGGAGTGTCGGGGGAAGCTCTGGCTCGGGTTAGGGCTCCGATCGGGCTGGACATCGGCGCCGAGACCCCCGCCGAGATAGCCGTCAGCATCCTGGCGGAGATCGTTGCCGTGCGCCGGGCCAAACACGTCCGGCGATTGGGCCGTCCCCTGGCCGAAATCACGGCTCGGGGCCGGCCGCCACAGCCAGGCGAGCCGGGGAATCCACAAAGTGCTCAAAGGGCCTAAGTTGCAGGCCTGGGCGGTGATCTTGGCTGCCGGCGAAAGCCGCCGCTTTGGCGGTATCAAGGCCTTGGCGCCCATCGGCGGCGGTACCGCTCTCGCTGCTGTCGCAGACTCCGCTCGGGCGGGCGGTGCCACTGGCGTCGTGGTCGTGACCGGCTACCATCGCCAGGCAGTGCGACCAGAGGTGCTGGCCTGCGCTGCCGTCGAAGCCCACAACCCGGAGCCCGAACGGGGCATGATGAGCTCAGTGCGAGCGGGCGTGGCTGCGGTGCCCGAGGCGATAGCGATTCTTCTCTGGCCCGTCGATCACCCCTTCGTGCGTCCGGCAACAGTGCGAGCACTGCTCGAGGCCGCACTTGCCAGGAGCGATGGCACCACGCATCCGATTGTGGTGCCGACGCTGCAGGGCCGGGGTGGTCATCCGACCCTTTTCCCCGCCGATCTGCGTGCCAGCCTGCTGGATCTGGACGATGCTGGCGGGCCCAATCGGCTCTTGCGCCAGCAAGCCGATCGCGTCTTACGCCTGCCGGTGCCTGATCCGGGAGTCGTGGCCGATATCGACACGCCGGATGACCTGCCACCCGGCCTGGAACCGCCCCGGTAGCCTGCGCCCGGGGTAGGCCGCGTTGCTCGGAGCACAGGTCTGCGCTGCCGGCCGGCTACTCCGTCTGGCTGGCACACCGGCTCCAGGCCGTGACGAAGCAGCAAGGCAGCGTCAACAAACAGGGACCACGTCGGGCCGTCGGCCACCACGCGGCCCTCGTCCATGATGATCGTCCGCTGGCACAGCTCGTGAGCCAGAGCCAGGTCGTGGGTGGCGCACAGCATGGTCAGGCCGAGTCCCTGCAATAGCTCGATCAGTTGCCGGCGGGCACGGGGGTCCAACCCAGACGACGGCTCGTCGAGGGCCAGAATGAGCGGCCGCATGGCCAAAACAGTGGCGATCGCGACGCGCTTCTTCTCGCCAGCGCTGAGATGGTGAGACAAGCGGTTCTCGTAGCCGCTAAGGCCAACTTGCCCCAGAGCGTCACTCACGCGCTCGTGCACCTCGGCTTCCCGGCAGCCCAGATGAAGCGGCCCAAAGGCCACGTCCTCGTAGACGGTGGGAGAAAACAACTGGTCGTCAGGGTCCTGGAACACCAGACCCACGAGGCGGCGCACCTGGGGCAGGTTGGCCCGGATTACCGGCCGACCGGCGACCACCACCCGCCCCTCGGGAGCCAAAAGGCCGTTCAAGTGCCACAGCAGGGTGCTCTTGCCGGCACCATTGGGGCCCACCAGAGCCACGCGCTCGCCAGAGTCGATGGCGAGGCTTATGTCGGCCAGCGCCAGGCGCCCGTCGGGATAGGAGTAGCTGAGGCGTGAGATGACCAGAGCCGGGCCCGGGCCCAGGTCGCCGCAAAGCTCGTCAGACGTGTCTGCCGTCAGGTCTGGATGCTCGATGGGCATCAGCTCACCACCGGGGATTGGCGAGCGGCAGTCGGGCAATAAGCTGTATCAGGGCCAACCACGACACTGCCAACGCGGCCGCCAGCCAATCGCGATGCTGCATACGATGCTGGCGCAAGGTCAGCAGATGCCCTCGATAGCCGCGGGCCAACATGGCGCCGTAGATTCGCTCCGCACGATCCACGCTCCTTAGGAACAGGAAACCAGCCATCTGACCGGCCACCCGGGCCTGCCACAACACTGGCGGCCGCGACGAACGCGCCGGGTCACAAGCACGTCGAGCGTCACGAGCTCGAAGCAGGCGCAAGGCCTCGTCGCCCAGGATGAACAGGTAGCGGTAGAGAAAGGCCAGCGTGGCCACGAGCACCGCAGGCGCGCGCAGATGGCGCAGGGCATGGATGATGTCGGGAAAAGGCGTAGTCGCCGCCAAGAGGGAGGCCATCTGCACCGACAAGAGCCCGCGGGCCAGAACGGTGGCCCATCGGGCGAGTCCAGCGTCAGTGATCGTCAACATCCAGGGACCCAACCACACGCCGAACACTGGCCGCCCCGGAACAACAAAGGCCACGCTGCCGGCAGCAGCCAGAAAAGGCAGCGCCACGAGCGAGCGGACTAGCGGGTAGGACGCGCCTAACCCCGACCAGAGCGACAGGCCGAGCACGACCGGCAGCGAGAGACCATAGGCCCACCACGCCCGCTCCGGCAAGAGAGCTGTCGACAAGACAAACCCGACCGTCGACAGGACCTTTACCCGCGGGTCCAGGCGGTGGATCGGGCTATCGCCGTGGCGGTAGGAGTCAAACAGGCTGGCGTGCACCCGAACCGCTCAGTCGCCTATTGGCTTCGTCGGTTCAGATCAGGCCCCCGGTCAGCGGTCCGACCACGCTCGTCCCGTCCAATGCCCGCAACTCCCTCCGGGGCCACTGGCCCCAGGGCGGTTCGGCGCTGCAGTGCCAGATGGGCCACGCCAACTGCCGCCAGTGCCACGGCCAACACTCCCAAGCCGCCAGCCAGGATAGTCGAGAGAGCGCCCTCGCCCAGCCGTGGCAGCGTGTAGTCCGGGAGAATCTTGAACGCCGGTTCGCCAACACCAGCCATGAGACCCAAGTCTACGGCCACGCGCTCAAGACCATCCGGATCGGCTGAGGCCAGGGGAGCCAGCAGGACGACGCCCAGGGCGAAAACCAGGCCCAGGACTGCCCAACCGCGTCCGGCAGGTGCAAGACCTCGACCGATGTCGGGACGTAAGCGCCACACCAGGGCCACAGCAGCTACGGTGATGAGGGCCTCACCAAGGCCGATGAGCGCGTGGATCCCTAACATCGCCGGGATTACGACCCGCAGCGCAGCGGAGCCACTCAACCATAGCTCGAGCGAGGTCACCAGAGCTGCCCCCAGGACGGCCAGCCAGGCCGCGATGCCGATCTGCGCCAGCTGCACCCGGCGCGGGGCTGCGCTGACCAGCCGCAGCAGGCCGTAGCCGATGGCCGCGGTCAGAAGACCCATGTTGAGGATATTGGCACCCATGGCCAAAAGGCCACCGTCCTGAAAGACAAGCGCCTGCAGCCCGACAACAACGGCCATGACCACCATCGCTGCCCAGGGACCAAGCAGTACCGCGGCCAGAACGCCACCCAAGAAGTGCCCGGAGGTGCCACCCGCCACCGGGAAGTTGATCATCTGGGCGGCAAACACGAAAGCTGCCATGACGCCCATCAGGGGAACCAGGCGCTCGCCAAGCTCGGCCTGCAGTTTCCGGGCGGCCAAAGCCAGGACAGCAAGGGCAAGCGCCCAGGTGAGCAAAGCAATGCCCGGGCTGAGCATCCCATCCGGAATGTGAAGCGCCGGACCGGCCAGCACCGCGTTGGTGGCTGAACCGATCGCTTTGGTCAGGATCATGAGCACCCCCTTCAGTCAGACGGAACGCCCCACCTAGTCGCCACAACCGACCGATTCAGGCGTCCGACCTGCCGGGCCGCAGAGCAATCGCCGGCGGCGGATTATAGCCGTGGGCCAGGCCAAGAGGCTGGTGGCCGGGTAATGCCCGGCCGGCGGTCGGTGGCCGCCCGAAAGGCGAAACCAGGGCGGCGGAAGTTGACAGCACAAGTCGTACGGACCTAGCATGCTGCTCCAATGTCGGCCCGTCGCGACACCGGCGTTGGCCGGTCAGCCGTGCGGCGGGGCCGTGCCGAAGCCGCGATGGGCGGCCGAGAACATACCGGTCGCTGCCAACCACACGTTCCCCGATGGCAGCGCTATCAGGAGACGTTAGCATGCCGAGCTACGAAGACGTTTTCCGACGTAGCCTGGACAATCCAGAGTTGTTTTGGGCTGAAGCCGCGCAAGCCATCGACTGGATCAAACCGTGGGACCGCGTGCTCGACGATTCAAAACCGCCGTTCTACCGGTGGTTTGCGGGCGGCGTATTGAATACGTGTTACAACGCACTAGACCGGCACATCGCCGCCGGGCGGGGCGAGCAGGCAGCCCTGATCTACGACAGCCCAGTGACCGGCCAACAGCAGACTTTCACTTACCGCCAGATGCTGGATCAGGTAAGCCGGTTCGCCGGCGTACTGCGTGACCTGGGGGTGGCCAAAGGTGACACCGTGGTGCTCTATATGCCGATGGTGCCGGAGGCCGTGGTGGCCATGCTGGCTTGTGCACGCATTGGGGCGATTCACTCGGTAGTCTTCGGTGGCTTTGCCCCCCATGAACTGGCCATCCGTGTTGACGACGCCAAACCGAAGCTGATCGTCTCCGCATCGTGCGGCATTGAGCCCAACAAGGTCATCCCTTATAAGCCAATGCTGGAACAGGCTATTGCCCAGGCCAGTCACAAGCCCGAGCACTGCGTGATCTTGCAGCGCCCCCAGGTGCAGGCCGAACTGGTGCCTGGGCGTGACCACGATTGGGTTTCGGCCATGGCTGATGCCCGCCCGGCCGAGTGCGTGCCGGTGGCGGCCACCGATCCGCTGTACATTCTGTATACGTCCGGGACGACCGGCATGCCCAAGGGCGTAGTCCGGGACCACGGTGGCCATGCCGTGGCCCTGCGCTGGAGCATGCCCAACATCTACGATGTGCAGCCTGGAGATGTGTACTGGGCAGCCTCTGACGTCGGCTGGGTGGTGGGTCACTCCTACATCGTCTATGCGCCGCTTCTGACAGGCTGCACCACGGTGCTTTACGAGGGCAAGCCGGTAGGCACCCCCGATCCAGGCGCCTTCTGGCGCGTTATCAGTGAGCACCGGGTGAAGGTGCTGTTCACCGCGCCAACAGCCTTCCGCGCCATCAAGAAGGAAGACCCAAACGGCGATTACCTGAAGCGCTATGACTTGTCCGACTTTCGCTATCTGTTTCTGGCCGGCGAGCGGCTTGATCCGGACACCTATCACTGGGCGAGCGCCCTTCTCGGCCGGCCGGTCATCGACCACTGGTGGCAGACTGAGACCGGCTGGCCCATCGCCGCCAACTGCGTGGGTATCGAGATGCTGCCTGTCAAGCCGGGTTCAGCAACCCGCCCGGTGCCTGGCTACGACGTCCGCATTCTGGACAGCTTCGGTCGCCCCTGCCGTCCTGGCGAAGAAGGCACGGTGGCCATCCGCCTGCCACTGCCACCCGGCAATCTGACCACGCTGTGGGGACGCGATGAAGCTTTCATCGAGTCGTATACGGCGCCTTTTCCAGGCCACTACTTCACTGGCGACGGCGGTCACTTCGACGAGGACGGCTACCTGTTCATCATGGGCCGCGTCGACGACGTGATCAACGTGGCCGGCCACCGGCTGTCGACAGGCGAAATGGAAGAGGTCATTGCCACCCACCCCGCGGTAGCCGAGTGCGCCGTGATCGGTGTCGCCGATGCGCTGCGCGGTCAGGTGCCGGTCGGCTTCGTGGTCCTGAAGGCCGGGGCGCAGGTGGAAACTGGCAAACTGGAAGAGGAGCTGGCACAGCTCGTGCGCTCCCAGATCGGGCCTATTGCCTGCTACCGGGTGACGTGCATCGTCAAAAGGCTGCCGAAGACCCGGTCGGGAAAGATCTTGCGGGGGACGATGCGCAAGATCGCCGATGGTGAGCCCTATCGCGTGCCGTCGACGATTGACGATCCCGAGATCTTGACCGAGATCGCCCAGGGCCTGCGCCAGGCCGGCTACGCGAAATCATCGTGATGCCACCGCAAGTTGGCCGGGGTTCAACCGCGCGCGGTGCGGCCTCTGGGCCAGCCGCGACTCGGACGGCAGCCGGCAGTCGGCCGGCGCTCGAGGGGTCATCGGCGCCTGCGCTGAGGGTGCCCCGCTACATTCGCTATCGCGCGGCGGTGCCCCCTCTCGTCCGCTCGGCGATCAGCGCGGAGCCCCCGCGCTGGCGGCGGTCATCGTCCTTGCACCGCAATCACCCACGGCCGCGCTTCTCCCGACCTGGCCGCAGAACATTTGGCATCATGGTCCTGGCCATGATCCTGCTCGAAGTGCTGGCCTTCCGCGCCTGGCAGCCTTCACCCAAAACCGCCTGGACGGCCGCCGCGGCTGACGGGCGTATGGAGGCAGACATCCCACCAGGCCAGGACGGGCCGCCACCGGCCGCCCACCCATTGCCGACTGAAAGTCCACTGCCGGAGCAAGGGGCGACCGAGAATGCGGACTACGGGCAGGCAGGTCTGCCTGTTCCACTGGCCACCGACACACCACAACTGCCGCCGACCGAGACGCCGCTGCCGCCACCTACCTGGACGCCGGGTCCGGAGGCCGCGCTGCCAGTAGTGCCGCTGATTGACGGCGCGATGAAAGCGCGGTTGCGCGCGGTGCATCAAAGTGGCATCGAACGGGGCTTGCAGCCCAAAGTCTTCGCGAAAGTGGGCGACAGCATAAGCCAATCGGCTTTCTTCCTGACTGCTTTCGGCTGCGGCTTCGCCGCGCTTTACGAGCACACCGAGTTGGCGCCGGCAATCGAGTACTTCAGCGAGGTCACGCTGCCTGATCCAAGTCCCGACGCACCGTGCTCGACCGGCAATTCCTTTACCCGGCGCAGCCGGGCAACGGGCGTCGGCTGGTCGGCGGCTCAAGTCCTGGCGCCGATGACCCAACCCCCAGGCGAGTGCCCAGCCCCGGCCAGCACCCCCCTGGCGTGCGAGTTGCTCCTGATTCGACCGGCTGTGGCCCTGGTAATGTTCGGCACCAACGAGGCCTACGCCGGAAGCGGTCCCGAATCCTTCAGGGCCGCGCTCGGTGCGGTGGTGGATGCCCTGCTGGAGGCGGGGGTGATACCCCTCGTCAGCACGATTCCGCCCCAGCAAGGCTACCGTGGCCGCCGGGTACCTTTGTACAACGGGGTAGTCGTGCAGGTGGCCCAGCAACGACAGGTTCCGCTAGTCAACTACTGGCGAGCGCTAGCCGAGCTTGAGACGCCGAACCATGGGCTGGCACCAGACGGCATACACCCCAGTGCCTACGCCCACGGAGCCTCGTTGGGACCGCGCGGCCTGCGATTCGGCTACAACGTGCGCAACCTGGTCACTCTCCAGGCCCTGGCCAAGATCAGGGGAATTGTCCTAGAGGACGGCCCGCCCGACTGACCCGACAGCCGCTGCATCGTGAGGCCGGCAGCCGCGCTGGCGACCGGTTTTCGTGTATGCCTGGCCGCGAGAGCAGCGGCACGCCATTGCCTGGGCTTGAGCCACTGGTGGGGCCCTTGGCACGGCCGCTACAAGCAGTTGAGCCTGCCTCGCCAGGCCCTGGCCAGGGCCAAGTGACCAGGTCTTCTGGTTGGCCCAGTGCCCACCCCGCTCCGAACTGGGTGTCCCGGCAGGTCCTTGCGTTTCCAGGCTGCGCCGGGATGACGGCCAGCCCTGCCCAGACGCGGCAAGGCTATAATCAGTCTGGCGATAAACAGATGTCACGCCCCTCAGCGCCTGAAGCCGCAGGAGTCCGACACCGGGTGCTGCCCTACCTGCCTGGCCTGGACGGGTTGCGGGCCATCTCGGTTATCGCCGTCCTGCTTTACCACGCTGATCTGCCCTGGATCCCTGGTGGTTTCCTTGGCGTTGAGGTGTTCTTCGTGATCAGCGGTTACCTGATCACCGCACTCCTGCTGTCCGAATGGGAAGCCAGTGGCCGCATCAACCCTGGCCGCTTCTGGTTTCGCCGAGCGCGGCGCCTGCTGCCAGCGCTATTTGCCATGTTGATCGCCGTGACCCTCTACGCCGTCTTTTGGCTGCCAGCTGAGGTGGCGAGGCTAAAGACCGACCTGGCTGCGGCTTTCGCTTACGTCACCAACTGGTACCTCGTCCTCCGCCAGGAGTCGTACTTCGAGGCCGCGGGGCGACCATCGCTACTCAAGCACCTGTGGTCGCTGGCCGTGGAAGAGCAGTTCTACATCATCTGGCCGCTGCTGCTGGGCGCCCTGCTCTTTGTTGGCCGTCGCCGAGGCGCATTTGTGGCCACGCTGGGACTGGCGCTGGCCTCCTCGACAACCATGATGGCACTGTTCGTTCCGGGGGCTGATCCGTCCCGCCCATATTACGGCACAGATACGCGCGCCGGCAGTCTGCTTTTCGGCGCTGCCTATGCCTTCGTCTGGCGGCCCTGGCTCTGGCCGGGAGGCATCGGGCGGCGCACCCGTTGGCTGGCCGACGCCATGGGCCTCGGCGCACTGATGGGAGTTATTGGTCTGTTCCGCCTGGTTGACGAATCGGGGGCCTTCCTGTACCGCGGCGGCTTTCCGCTGCTCGACGGTCTCACCCTGGCCCTCATCGGCGCCACAGCTCTGCCGACAGGCAGGATCGCCCGGGCACTTGGTTGCGCGCCATTGCGCTGGCTCGGCTTGCGCTCCTATGCCGTGTACCTCTGGCATTGGCCGGTCTTCCTGGTGACCCGGGGTTGGGTGGACGTGGCGCTTGACGGCTGGGCACTCTTCGCCCTGCGGGGCGTGGTCACGATTGCCCTGGCCGAGATCTCATACCGGCTGGTCGAACAGCCAATCCGCAATGGCGAGCTCAGTCAACGTTGGGCCGCCCTCCGCGCCAGGCGATGGCGTCGCGCCCTGATGCCTCTGTCAGGAGCCACGGTGCCAGTCTCGGGTCTCGCGGCGGCACTGGTGGCAGTCGGTTTGACTAGCTTTCGCCTGACGACGACGCCCCACTTTGGCGCAGCCCAGATCCTGGCCTCGCCACGCTCGGCCCTGGGCGCAACTCTGGCCGAGGCTGGCGGTACACCCGCCTCCGGTGCCCCATCAACAGCTACCGGAGCTGCTCCAGTCGCTACCGGGATACCCGACAGCCCGCGATCCGTGACCGCCGGTACCCGGGTGGCCGCGTTCAGGCCGGAGAATGGCGCCCCCCGGCTGCCAGAGGCGGAGGCCCCCGCCCCAGCCATGCTGGATCCGCTGGCCCCGGATGAAGTCGGGGCGCTGCAGCCCGGCCTGGCCGTGGCCCGGGTCGCCGAGGGGCCCAGCTCAGGTACGGGCGCCCTGGCCTCCGCCACGCCCGCCTGGACACCTCCGGCCCCGGGCCGCATCATCTTGATAGGCGACTCGGTGATGCTGGGCGCACTGCGGGAGTTGCGCGAACGCTTCGGCCCTCAGGCCCGAGTCGACGCCGAGGTGAGTCGCCAGTTCTCCGACGCCCTGGCCATGCTCAGCGCCTGGCGCACCAGCGGGCTCATCCCCAGTGCCGTGGTTATCCACCTGGGCAGCAATGGCGCCATCTCCGCAGCCCAGTTCGATGACCTGATGGCCGTGTTGGACGACGTGCCGCGAGTCTACTTCGTGACCGTGAAGGTGCCCCGACGGTGGGAATCACCGGTGAACGAAGCCCTGGTCTCTGGCGTGCGGCGCTGGCCCAAAGCCCGGCTTATCGACTGGCATGCCGTCAGCTACCGCCAGCGCTACCTGTTTCGCGACGACGGTTTCCACGTGACGCGGGAAGGCGCCCAGTTCTACGCCGATGTTCTCGCGCTTAGCGTTGCCGAGGACTTCGCCACCGGCCAGCGAGCACTCCCGGCCCGCGCCTCGCCCACGCCGGGCGAGGGTGGGGCCAACCGCGCTCGCTAGTCGGGTCACCGCCCACAGTTATCCAGATGGAGTCTACGGGGCCTTAGAGAGCAGCGGCAGGGGTCAGACTCCGGCCAGCGATGCGGACGCGCCGGCGCGGCCGGCCTGGCCAGCCCGGCCGGTTAGCGCGCGGCGGTAGGTCTCCTCGAGCTGCTCGACCTGGCGAGACCAACGGAACGCCTGCCCGACACGCCTCCGGGCGCCTTCGCCCAACTCCCGGCGCCGCTGCTCGTTGCGAAACAGGTAGACCGCGGCCTCAGCCATGGCCACTACGTCGCCCGGCGGCACTAGAATGCCCGATTGGCCGGTCTCGATCACTTCCGCGTTCTGACCTACCGCATCGGCCACTACTGGCAGGCCGGCGGCCATCAGCTCCAGCAGTTTGACCGACGACTTTGTGCGGTTTACCAATGTGTCGTCGAAGGGGTACAGGGCAACCTCATTGCCGGTGGTTCGCAGTGCCCATTGCGCCGGCTCCAGCCAGCCCCAATAGTCGACTGCCCCAGCCAGGCCCATTTGGGCGGCGAGCTCCAGGAACTGCTGTTCCTCGCCCTTCAAGCCCCGCCCGACAACCGCCAACCGCGCGTCGCTAACGCTCGCCCGGACCTGGGCGAGCACCGCCAGGGGCCGCTGCCGATCGAACTCGAAGAAGCGCGTGTACAAGAGAAGCGTTGCTGGCCGGCCACCGGTGCGGGTACCTGATGCTGCCAGCGTTTGCCACTGCGCCTGATCCAGCGCATTCGGCAGATAGGTCACGCGACCTGGCGGCACACCGAGGGCCCAAACAAGTGTCTCCAGTGCCCGGCTGGCAACTGTTAAGGCGTCGGCGTGGCGCAGGCCCCAGTGCTCCTGGTGGGCGAAAACCCACCGCATGGCGCGACCATATCCCTCGAGCTCGTTCCAGCCGCCCGGGCCTTCCCAGTCATCGCTGTCAACCACTAGTGCCGTTCGCGAGCCCAGTCGCTGCCGCAGTCGGATCTCGGCGGCCGCCAGTCCACTGTAGGCCTTGGGCTTGAAGGCGTGCACCAGGTCAGGCCCACCAGCCATGGCCCGCCGCACCAAGCGCCGGGCGATGATTCCATGGCCCAGGACCGGCAACCCCTGGCCGCCGAGCGGAAGGTACTCCAGCCGCACCGCGCCATCTACGTCCCACCACGAGCGCCCCGCCTGGTCGGGGGTGTGCCAGGGTGGCATGATCAGCGTCACCTCGTGGCCGCGCGCGGCCAACTCCCGGGCCGCCGGCAGCGCCCGGGCGCGCATTGTGCCCTTCGGATGCAGCCCGAAGGGCCCCAGCATGACAATCTTCACCGCATCGCCCGTGGGAAGAGCGCCAAGCGCCGCTCCGCTGCTTTCGCTACTCGACCACGACGCTCTTGGCCAGGTTGCGTGGCTGGTCGGCGTCGCAGCCTCGGATCAGGGCAACGTGGTAGGCAAACAGCTGCAGTGGTATTACGGTCAGGAACGGCGAGAGCGGATCGCTCACTACCGGCAAGGGAATCAGATGGTGGGCCTTGGCGGCCAGTTCGCGGTCTTCAGCCGCTCCCAGCGCGATCACCCTGGCACCGCGAGCCTTCACCTCCTCAATGTTGGCCACCACTTTGGCTCGGGTCGGAGAAGGCGTGGCGATGGCGATCACCGGGAAGCTGGCATCTAGCATGGCAATCGGGCCATGTTTTAGCTCACCCGCCGGATAGCCTTCGGCGTGAATGTAGCTGATCTCCTTGAGCTTCAGGGCACCCTCCAGGGCGATCGGGTAGCCGAAACCTCGACCCAAGAAGAACATCGAGGGATGCTGCGCATACTGCTGCGCCAGGTCCTTGAGCTGGGGCTCCAGGGCCATGATCGACGTCACGTGTTCGGGGATCGTTCGCAGCTCAGCGGCAATCGCGGCCGCCTCCGCCGGCGAGAGCACCCCACGCCGCTGGCCCATGTCGGCCGCCAAGGCGGTCAGCAGGGCCAGTTGGGCGGCAAAGCTCTTAGTGGCCACGACCGCAATCTCCGGCCCGGCTTGCAGGTACAGGCTGACATCAGCGTTGCGCGCGGCCTGACTGCCCACCACGTTAGTGATAGCCATTGTCGGTGCCCCGCGTTGCTTGGCCATCATCAGAGCGGCGATGGTGTCGGCAGTCTCCCCCGACTGGGTGATCAAAACCACCAGGCTGTCGCTACCCAGCACCGGTTCGCCATAGCGAAACTCGCTGGCAATGGCCACTTCGACCGGCCAGCGCGACCACCGTTCGATGAGCAGCTTGCCCACCAGGCCGGCATAGAAGGAGGTCCCTGCTGCCACGACGTAGATGCGTCGGATGGCCTCCAGTGCCAGCCCGTCCAACTCGGGAAGGTGAAAGGCGTCGCCCAGTAGTCGGCCGCGCAGGGTGTTGGCGATGGCTTCCGGCTGCTCGTCGATCTCCTTGCGGACAAAATAGGGGTAGCCACCCTTTTCGGCGCTCGCCACATCCCAGTCGACCGTAAAGGGCTGGCGCTCCACAACCTGGCCGTCCAGGGCCGTCACAACCAGCCGGTCTGGCTGCAACAAGGCAACGTCATTCTCCTCGAGGGGGATCACCCGCCGGGTATGCGGAAGCAGTGCCGGAATGTCACTGGCCACATAGCTGGCTGTCTCACCGAGGCCGAGCACCAGTGGACTGAACCGGCGAACGGCCACCAGGGCGTCGGGGACCGAGGTAGCGAAAGCGACCACGGCGAAAGCACCTTCCACCTGCCGAAACGCTAGCCGTACAGCCGCGGCCAGATGCTCGGCCGGGTCGGCGGCCATCCCATCTGCCTGCGCCAGGGCCTCCTCAATCAAGTGCGCCAGGACCTCGCTGTCGGTCTCGGAACGGAAGCGATGCCCGTGCGCCTCCAGTTCCCGCCGCAGCGCCGAGTAGTTCTCAATGATGCCGTTGTGGACGACGGCGATGTGGGCGTCACAATCAACGTGAGGATGGGCGTTGCACTCCGTCGGCGGCCCATGGGTGGCCCAGCGGGTGTGGCCCACGCCCAGATTCCCGCCCAGCTCCCGGCCCTCGAGGGCGCCAAGCAGCTGGCTCAGCTTACCTTCGCGCTTCAGAACAACCACCTCACCCGCTTCATCAAGCAGCGCCACACCGGCTGAGTCGTAGCCGCGGTACTCTAACCGCCGCAGGCCATCCAACAGGACGGGGAGAGCTCGATCGCGCCCGACGTATCCGATAATGCCGCACATAGCTCCACTCCTACCGCTGTGTGCACCAGGCCACGACCAGCTCCCGCCCGCTGCCCTGCAACCCGGCCGCTGGCTGCACCCGCAGGTAGTACCGACCTGGCGTCACCTGAGCCCGCAGAACCCTGTTGCGTCCGCCTCCCGGCAGCGCCTCACCCCGGGCCACTGGGTCGAACAGGCCACGCGGATACAGCGCCAGCTCGTAAGCCACCGTCTCATTCGCGCTGGCCCAGAGATACGCCTCGACCGCTCGGGGGAGCTCAATCGTGAAGCCGAACAGATCCTCTGGGTCGTTAGGCGGCAGGGCGCTCCGCACCGGCACGCAGTCACAAAGATCGGGATGCCGATCGGCTTCCGCCAAGCTGTCGTTAGGCTCCACCTCGCGATGCAGGCAGGCGGCCGGGGTGGCGGTGGCCCGACCATCGCTCCAGGCATCGTCACTGGCGGCATAGGGCAGGTAGGAACGCCTCACGAGAGTGCTGGTCACGGTCGGGGCGGGCCGGGTGGCCGATGCCACTTCGGTGGCCGTGGCCGTATTGACGGGGGCGGCGAATGTTGGCGGCGTGCCAAGCGTAGCTGTCGGTTCCCCAGGCAAACGAGTCGGAAAGGCTGGCAGGGTGGGCAAGACCGTAAGCGTGGGAGGCGCTGGCGGGGTCGGGGTCAACGGGCCGCCGGGCGATGGCTCCGCCGAAGGCGAGGACGTCACAGGGGCACCGGTGGGGGTCGATGGAGCCCATGGCGGCCCACTCTCCCAGTCCGGCTCGACACCGGTCGTCAGCAGTCGTTGGGATCCTCCGCCGGCCAAGGGGACGAGATACAGCTCCCAGCGACCGCCCGGTGGCGACTTGATTTCGGCGCAGTAGACCACCGAGACCCCATCTGGCGACCAGGCAGGGTTGCTCAGATCGTGTGCCGAATGGCTGGCAATAGTGCCTGCCTGTCTGCTATCAAGGTCTAGAACCCAGATGTCATGCCTCGCCTGGCGCGCCGCCGGATGATAGAAGCCCGAGGCAAAGGCCAACCGCCGCCCGTCGGGCGACCAGGCGGGATCGATGTCATCCATGCCAGGGTGTGAGAATAGTCGCTCCACGCGCCCCGTTGCCACCTCCAGCTGGTACAGCTCGCCGCCATCGGCATAGCCGACGCTGAAGGCTATCCTTTGGCCATCGGGCGACCAGGCCGGCGATGTCAAGAGAGCTGTGCCCCTTAGCTCCACCAACGGGCGCAGCTCAGAGCCGTCGCTGGCCACCACAGAGATGGAGGAACCCTGGGAGGCGGTGCGGTAGCCGAAGATGCTGCTGAAAGCGATCCAGCGGCCGTCAGGGCTCCAGTCAGGCGCCACGTCCAGCGGGCCTGCCGTCAGGGTGCGCGTCAATCGCGTGGTCAGGTCCAGAACCTCGATGCCCCACACCTCACCCAGGATTGGATCGCTGCGCAGTGGGACGCTGTAAGCGACCTCACGCCGCGACGGCGACCAACTGGGCTGCGACTCGGGACGATCGGGACTACTGGTGATCGCTTCCCGCCCGCTGCCATCGGGGGCTATCAGGTACAGCTCCTTCACTTCGCCGCCACCCGGAAAATCGGCGAACACGATCGCTTCATCACTGACCCCCAGGCACTCCCGATCCCACACGCCATGCCGCTGACAGACGCCGACGGCATGTCCGCCCTGGGCAGCAATGCACGCCGCGCTGCCTAGTGCGGCGCCCAGGATCAGAGCCCCCATTGACAGGTGGTAGCCTGACACGCGACGGGCGACTGGCGACTCGCTCACAGGGCTCATTGTACACCCGCCGGAAGCGTCTTTCGCAAGACCTGGAGCGCCCGAAGGGCTGGCACCGAGGCAGCGCCTTGCCGACAGGTCCGGTTCACCACCACTACCAAGGGTATTGCCTGGCCCGTGCAGCCGCCAGGCGGGCGATCAGAGTCATCAACCAAGCGAGGCCGGCAGTAAGCGTCGCTGACGGACGTCGTCCGGCCCAAAGACCACCTTGTTGGCCTGTAGCTGCTGGAGCGTCGCGTCATCCAGGCCAAGCACATCACGCAGCACCACAAAAGTGTCGGCGGCCAGATCCGGCGCTGGAGCCGCTGGGCACGCTGTCGTCCCTCGGCAGCGCACCGCCGGGCCCACTACCAGTGCCTGGCGACCGTTGCCTGCCGCAACGTACCGCCAGACCTGGCGCTCCGCCAGGTGCCGGTCGTGCGGCACAGTGGCCGCCCGGGCCACCACCTCGGCCGCCAGATCACGCTGTCGTATGAGCTCCGCCCACTGGTCGCTGGTCCGTTGGGCGAAGATGACCTCCAGTTCGGCGAACAGCGCTCCCCGAGCCTCACCGTCGGCAAACTGCTGGGGCGCCAGGTCGAGCCGGTCTACCGCTCGGCAGAATTCGTACCACAGAATCGGCTCGATCGCTGCCAGCGCCACGTGACCGCTGTCGGCAGTGTCATAGACGCTGTAAAAGGGAAAGCGGCCGCCGAGAAGCAGGCCGCCCGGCTGCAGTTCCGCACCGGCATGCTGCATGGCCAAGAGCGGGCCCATCCAGTGCACGGCGCTGTCTACCATGCTGACGTCCAAGGCCCGCCCAGCTCCCGTGCGTTCCCGGGCATAGAGCGCAGCGCAAATGGCCAGCGCCGCATGGCTGCCGGCCGCCAGATCGGCAATCTGCACCGGCGGCAACACTGGCCGATCGCCGGCCCGGCGGTTCAGGTCCAGTAAGCCCACCCGCGCCAGATAGCTCAAATCGTGGCCGGCTCGATCCCGGTCAGGGCCCGTCTGGCCGTAGCCCGAGAGCGAGCAGTAGACCAGCCGTGGATTCCAGTCCAGACAAGCATCGGGACCGATGCCCAGGCGTTCGCTCCGGCCAGGCCGGAAGCCTTCCATGACCACGTCCGACTTTCGCACCAGTTCGCGAAACAACTCCACGCCGGCCGGCTTGCGCAAGTCCAGGCCGATGCTGCGCTTGCTGTGATTCAGGCTGGCGAAAAAGGCGCTTGTCGATCCCAAGAAAGGCGGCACCTGCCGGGCCAGGTCGCCGAGCGACGATTCGACCTTCACCACCTCAGCCCCCAGCTCAGCCAGGAGAAGCGAGCAATAGGGCCCGGGCAAGAGCATCGTCAAGTCGAGGACGCGCACATCATCGAGCATCGGCAGTCCCCTAGTTGGGCCGCGGACCGGGAAGGGCGACACCACTCTCAGCAGCCAGCTGACACAGCAAGTGAGCGGTGCGCTCCCGGATGTCGTCGGCGAACGCCTGCAGGGCACCACGGTCGGAGGCCGACGCGACCTGCGGGCAGCCAGCGGCGAATTCAACCGCCTGGCCAAAGCGCACCCAGAGGGTGCCGCGCCGTGGCCAGCGAGATCCCTTCGGCATAAGCTGGTGCGCGCCATGGATCGCACAGGGAACCACCTGGGCTCCCGTCCGGGCTGCCAACCAGGCAAAGCCAGGATCGAAGGGGCCCAGGCGCCCATCCCGGCTACGTGTGCCCTCGGGAGCCAGCCCCACCAGCCCGCCAGTCTCGAGGACTCGCAGCAGCCGTCGCAGAACGTCTAAGTCCCGCCGATCACGCCGGGCCGGAATGGCTCCTACCTGGCGCAAGAACCAGCCAAACACCGGAATTGAGAAAAGCTCGGCTTTGGCGACAAAATGGCCAGGTCGACCCAGGGCGTAGCCAGCTACGAACAGGTCGAGAGTACTGGTGTGGTTGGCGGTCACGATCGTTGCCACCCCTGGTGCGGGCAGGTGTTCTTGCCCCGAGATGTAGGTGCGTAGATAGCCGTTGAAGATCGCCGCCGAGAGCGCCCGTGCCAGGCGGTAGGCTCGTTCGGAGGGCGGACGAACAGAAGTCACAGCCGAGGATGACATGTCCCGCCCCATCACGCCGCTGGCTGTCGATAGCGCGCCAGCCGACCCAGACCATGACCCACAGCGATCGCCAACCCACCGCCCGCCACCGCCAGGCCCAGCATCAACACGGCTACGTCGAACCAGAAGCGCTCGGGGAAGAGCCGGATCAGGCCGGAGTCGGCCTCGAAAAGCCAGGTACCAGGTGGAAAGAGCGCCTGGTGAAAGCTATCAAAGAAGGTGGGCCAGGCCAACCCGACGGCGGTGGCCACCAGCGCCGCCAGTCCCAAGGTCAGCCAGCCACCGCGCTCGATCCGCCCCGGCCATTGGGGGAACCGGCCCCCGAACCACAGGGCTCCGCCCAGCAACACAGCGACCAACCCTGCCGCACTTAGAGCCCCCAGCACGCGCAGACGGCTTCGCACGTCCAGCAGGTGGGCGATTTCCGCCGCTGTGAAGACCGGCTCATGGTCTAGTTGGAGCGCGGCCACTGCCTCGGGGCTCGAGCGCCCAACCACCAGAGCTGTCGCTGGCCAGGCCAGGGCCAGGCGCTGGGCGTCGGTCAGGCCTGGGGCGTGTGGGAAGCCGGGCCGAGCGTACTCCCAGCGCAGAAAGCGCTCGGAAGCCAGGAGCCCAACAGCCGTCCAGAGTATCAGCACCGGCACCGCCAGCATCACCGCCGGGCCGAGCCACCGCGGCAGGGCGTCGGACTCCCGCGTCGGCCGCAGTGAGCGCTCCATGGCCGGCAAGTATACCAGAGCGCCTCCGATGGTCCGGCTGCCCCGGCACCAGCAATGACTCAATAGTCGGGCGCGTGCAGCACGGCGGGGGCCACCGATCAAGACCCCGTGCAGCACGGCGGGGGCCACCGATCAAGACCGCGTGACCAACAACGCGGGCTAGGCTGCAGCCGGTCACCGGCCAGCGAGTTGCCCGCCGCCTGCAGACTAGCTACTGGCCTCTGGAGCTGCCGGTCGGCAGGGGGCCAGGCCGCCACGCCGGGTGAGCTCGTCCGGCCAGCGGGCTACCAGCGAGCGCACATGGGCTACCACCTGAGGCACGTCGCAGGCCTCGGTGGCCACGATCACGGCATCAGGCGCGGCAGTAAGCGGAGCTTCAGAACGCCCCCGATCCAGCTCGTCGCGGGCCGCCAGAGCCGTCAACTCAGCCCGATAGGTGGTGAGGACACCGCCCGCCAGCCGCTCGCGCAGCCGCCGCCGGGCACGAACCGCCAGCGGCGCGTCCAGATAGATCTTGAGGTCCGCATCGGGCAGCACTACGGTGCCAATATCCCGACCGGTCATGACCACCGGTCCCTGTCCGGCAATCCGGCGCTGTTCGGTCAGTAAACAAGCGCGGACCAAACGGTGAGCACTCATCGGCGAAACTACAGCATCCACGGCTGGCGAGCGTAGCCGGGCTGATATGTCGCGCTCGCCGACCAAAACCCGATAGCCCAAAGGCCCAGGATCTCTTATGATGCGCACCGGCTCTCGACAAAGTAGGCCGGCCAGTCCTTCGGCATCGCCGGCCGCCACGCCTGCCTCGAGGGCCAAGACAGCCAGAGCCCGATAGAGGGCGCCGGTATCGAAGTACAGATAGCCCAGGTCGTCCGCCAGAAGCCGAGCGACGACACTCTTGCCCGAGGCCCCGGGACCATCGATGGCGATGCTGCGAGGTCCGCCGACGGGCGCGGGCACTGGCCGACCGCCTAGACAGCCCGCAGCGGCGAACGGCTGGGGCCTTCAGCCGGCTGCCGCCCTGGAGTCAGTGGCGGTTCCTGGGACGTGTCACCAGCAACGTAGGCCTTGAGCGCCAGACGCTCAGCCGGCGTCAGACGGCGCGCCTGGCCAGGCGGCAAGTCGCCCAGCTCGAGCGGACCGACGCGCACTCGAACCAGTCGCTCGACCGCGTGCCCGACAGCGGCGCACATGCGCCGGATCTGTCGCTTGCGGCCTTCGCGCAAAACAAACGACAGCCAGGTGGCACCATTGCTGGTGCGGACGAACTCGACCTGGGCCGGCAAGGTGCGTCGCCCGTCGAGCAGCACCCCATCCCGTAGCTGCTGCAAGGTCTCGGGACGCACCCGGCCACTTATCCGGACGTGATATGTCTTGTCATGCTCGAAGCGCGGGTGAGTCAGCCGAAAGGCCAACTCGCCGTCGTTGGTGAACAACAGCAGGCCGCTGCTGTCGGCGTCCAGGCGGCCCACCGGATACAGCCGCGCCCTGCTGGGAATCAATTCGCGTGCCGTCGGGCGGCCCCAAGGGTCCTCCACCGTGGTGATCACGCCCGGCGGCTTGTGCAGCATCCAGTACTCGCGGGGGCCGATGTCGACCACTATCCCATCGACGGCGATGGTATCGCGGGCCAGGTCCACCTTCACCCCCATCTCGCGCACCAGTTGACCGTTCACTGTCACTCGGCCGGAGGCAATGATCTGCTCAGCCTTGCGTCGCGAGCTGATCCCGGCATGGGCCAGAACCTTCTGCAAACGAGCTGTGCTCAACGCCCGCACCTCAGCCATCGTGGGAATTGGGCCGCAGTTCGCCGGAGGCCTCGCCCTCACCGCCTTCGCCGGCGACGAACGCCTCGAGCGGCGGCAGTTCGCTCAGGCTGCTCAAGCCGAAATACTCCAGGAAGCGGAACGTGGTGCCGTACTCGAACGGATGCCCGACCGTGCTCCGGCGACTCATGGCGGCCACCAGCTCTCGTGCCAGCAGCGTCCGCAGCGGCGCCTCCGAATCAACGCCCCGCAGGGCCTCGATCTCGGGACGGGTAATCGGTTGCCGGTAGGCGATTATGGCCAGCACCTCCAGCGCTGCCCGCGACAGCCGGCTGGATGAGTCCAGGCCCAAGAAACGCTGGACAATCGCTGCCGACTCCGGAGCCGTCACCATTCGCACGCAGCCGTTCGAGCGCTGCAGCCGGACGCCCCGCTGGCTCAGCGACCGGCCGAGCTCTTCCAGCGCTTGCTCGACTGCCGGCCTGTCCACTTCCAGCGCCCGCGAAAGGTCCCGCACAGCGATGGGGCGATCGGCCACGAACAGGACGCTTTCAATGAGCGCCGCCAGGCTCGGTGCGGCAACCGTCGGCCCATCGGCTAGCCTTCTGGCGCCGCCTGGCGCCAACTGCGGCGCGGAAGCCCTTGACCCATCAGCTTGCTCAGGCCGTCGGCTCTGCCGCCCCGGCTCATCAGCCGACAGCGCGTCGTGGCAATCGTCCACCGTGTCGTCCACTCAAGTTATTGTGGCCCCGCGCACCATCGCACTACGAGATATAGGGTGCGGGCTCCTGCCGGCAATTATACGTTGCCTCGGCAAGTCACTGCAATCTCGGCCGCTATAGGCCAAGGCCGCAGCCCAGCTGTGTTAGAATCGCTGTCTGCACTTCCAGAGGGCACGCCGACCTATGGCCCACCGACCCAGCATCGCGGCGGTATTCCCAGCGTACAACGACGGCGGCACCATCGCCAGTATGGTGGTCCGCGTGTCCCAGGTGCTGCGCGAGATCAGCGACGACTTCGAGGTGATCGTCACCAACGATGGCAGCGCCGACTATACCGGCGAGGTCCTGGACGAGCTGGCACGCCATTTCCCCTGGCTGCGAGTGATCCACCATCCCACTAACCGCGGCTACGGCCACGCATTGCGCAGCGGCTTCGCCGCCGCCACCAAGGACCTGGTCTTCTACACGGACGGCGACGCCCAGTACGATCCCGGCGAGCTGCGGGCGCTATGGCAGCAGCTGACCGACCAAGTGGACATCGTCAACGGCTTCAAGATCGCCCGCAACGATCCATGGCACCGCATCGTTGTCGGCCGGATCTATCACCACCTTATGCGCTTGTTGTTCGGCTTTCCGATACGCGACGTCGACTGCGACTTCCGCCTCATCCGTCGTCGCTGCCTGTCCGCAGTGCAGCTGGAGTCGCCGGACGGCACTTTGCCTCTGGAGATGGTGAAGAAGTTCACCGACGCTGGCTTCCGCTTCGCCGAGGTGCCGGTGCACCATTACCATCGGGTGTACGGCCGATCGCAATTCTTCAACCTGCCCCGTCTGAAGCGGGTGGCAGTGGAGATCGTCCGCCTGTGGTGGCGACTTGTCGTGCGCCGCGAGCATCTTCGCCAACGTTGAGCCGGCAGCCAGCCATGAGCACTAGCTCGATCTCCGCCGCTGAGCCCGACTTCCAGGCCTTTTATCAAGGGCGTCCCGTCCTGGTGACCGGCGGCCTGGGATTCATCGGCAGTACCCTGGCGCGGCGACTGGCGGATCTCGGAGCCAGGGTATTGGTCGTGGATTCGCTCATCCCAGACTATGGTGGCAATCTGTTCAATCTGGAAGGCTACGAGGATCGGGTCCGCATTAACATTGCCGATATGCGCGGGCACGGCATGGAGTACCTGGTTCGGGGCCAGGACCTCATCTTCAACCTGGCGGGACAGGTGAGTCATGTCGACAGCATGCGCGACCCATTCACCGACCTGGAGATCAACTGTCGCGCCCAGCTTTACATCCTGGAGGCATGCCGCAAGGGCAACCGCGAGGCCCGGGTCGTCTACGCCAGCACCCGCCAGGTGTACGGCCCGCCGGATTACTTGCCCCTGGACGAAGCCCATCCGACTCACCCCGTGGACGTGAACGGTATCAACAAGCTGGCTGGCGAGCACTACCACATCCTTTACAGCAACGTCTACGGCATCAGTGCCTGCGTGTTGCGGCTGACGAACACCTACGGGCCGCGCATGTTGGTCAAGCATCCCCGCCAGACGGCCCTGGGTTGGTTCGTGCGGCAAGCTCTCGACGATGAGGAGATCCAGATCTGGGGCGACGGCCAGCAACTCCGTGACTATACCTACGTCGACGACGTGGTCGATGCCCTGCTGCGGGCCGGGGCTAGCTCGCAGGTTGCCGGACGCACTATCAACCTGGGCGGCCTGCGACCGATCAGCCATCTCGAGCTCATTGCCACCCTCATCGAGGTGGCGCGATCGGGACGCTATCGGCTGGTGCCTTTTCCCCCCGACCGCCTGTCCATCGACATCGGCAGCGTCTACTCGAGCCACGAGCTGGCCTCCGAACTCCTCGGTTGGCGTCCGACCACCGATCTCACCGCGGGTCTGGAACGAACGGTGAACTTCTACCGCCGCTATCGGGAGCACTACTGGTGATACCGGCGGGCGACCTCCGTCGCGTGTATCAAGCCCGGCAGGAGCAGTTCGATGCCGCCATCGCCGCCGTCCTGGCCGAGGGTCGGTTCATCCTGGGACGGCGTCTGGAGCTTCTCGAAGAAGGCTTCGCCGCCTACTGTGAGTCGGCCTGGGCGATTGGAGTAGGGAATGGTACCGATGCCATCGCCCTGGCACTACAGGCGTGCGGCGTAGGGCCAGGCGACGAAGTGATCACCACGGCATTTTCGGCCGCCTTCACCGCCCTGGGCATCCAGATGGCCGGCGCCAGGCCAGTATTTGCCGACATCGACCCGCGGCGTTTCACGCTGGCGCCGGGAGAGCTAGCAGCGCGCCTCTCACCGCGCACTCGTGCCGTCGTCCCCGTCCACCTCTACGGTCAGCCAGCCGACATGGCCCCCATCCTGGACTTCGCACGGCGCCATGGTCTGGCGGTCATCGAAGATGCCGCCCAGGCGCACGGCGCCCGCTATCAGGGACGGCGCGTCGGCAGCCTTGGGCATGCGGCGGCTTTCAGCTTCTACCCCACCAAGAACATGGGCGCCTTTGGGGACGCCGGAATGGTCACCTCCTCCGACCCCGAAGTAGCCCGCCGTGTTCGCCTGCTGCGCGACGGTGGCCAGTCGACTCGCTATTGCCATGAGCTCTTGGGTGTCAACAGCCGTTTGGACGAGTTGCAGGCCGCAGTGCTGCTGCTGCGCCTGGAGCATCTGGAGGCCGACAATGCCCGTCGGCAGACCATAGCCGCTCTCTACGCGGCATCGCTGGCGGGACAAGACGCGGTGCGCCCGCCATGGGTGGCAGCCGACTGCGAGCACGTCTACCACCAGTTCGTGGTGCGGTCTGGGGAGCGGGAGTGCCTGGCGGCCGGGCTGGCGGCCCGGGGTATTGAGACGGCGATCCATTATCCCACGCCCATACACCTGCAGCCGGCATTTGGCGGTGAGGCGCGACGCGGCGAGTGCCCCCAGGCTGAGCGGGCGGCCAGAGAGGTCTTGTCGCTGCCGATATACCCCGAGTTGGGCGACGAGGAGATCGCTACGGTGGCCAAGGCCCTGGCCGAGGTGGCCCAGGACATCTCGCGGGAAGGCTGATGCAGCGCCATCCCCAGACGGCAGACTTTAGGCCACAGCAAACACGGAGGCGGCATTGAGCCCTTACGACCAGATCGTTCCCTCGGCCCGGCTAGCAGCATTCCTGGGCCTGTTAGTAGCCATCTTATTCAGCACCACCGGGGAACTGTTCCTCAAGGTCGGCATGCAGCGCGCCGGCCAGCTGACCTTCAACGTGGGGGCGTTTGTCCGAACCTTGACCACCTGGCAGGTGCTGGTGGGCTTTGCCTTGTTCCTAATCGGCTCCGTTTTCTGGCTGTGGGTCATCTCGCGAGCCGATCTCAGCTGGGCCTACCCCATGTTGGCCCTGGGCTACGTGCTGGTCGTCCTGGAGTCGCGATTACTGCTCCATGAGCCGGTGAGCGCCCAGCGCTGGCTGGGCACGCTCGTCGTGCTCCTCGGCGTCACTCTGCTCTATGGCTCTTGGCAACGATGAGGCCGGGCGGGAGGCCGACCTGCCGTCGGGACGGGAACGAGCGGCGCTCGTCACCGTGTTGCTGGGGGCGGTCGGCCTGAGGCTGGCGGCCCTGGACCGCCTGCCACCCGGACTCCACGTCGACGAAGCGTTCAACATTCTTGACGCCCGAGCCATTCGCGATGGCTGGCGACCGATCTTCCTTCCGGCCAACGCTGGCCGCGAAGCCGCCTATTCGTACCTTCAAGCCGTCTTGTTTGCCCTCGGCGGCGACTCGCTTGCGGTTGCTCGCTTGGCCTCGGCCTGCCTTGGCATCGCCACAGTGGCGGCACTGTGGCTGGCGGTGCGCCGCCTACCCGTCCCTGGGTCGCGGCGCGTAGCCATACTGGCCGCCGCTGCCCTGGCGGTCAATCTCTGGCACCTGCACTTCAGTCGCTTTGCCATCCGCTCGATCGCCTTACCATTGCTGGTCATTGGCGTTTGGAGCACGTGGAACAGCATCGCCCACACCGGCCGCCGCCACGAGCGGAGGCGGCCAGCAAGGGTCGTCGCCCTGGCGGGCTGGCTGGGAGTCGGCTTGTATGTCCACCCGGCAGCGCGACTGCTATGGGCGCTGCCGGCGGCCAGTGCCCTCGTCATCTGGTGGCGGGATCGAGACCGGGCCCCAGGCCGCGAGTTCCTGGCGGCCGTGCTGGGCGCCCTGGCCCTGGCCCTGCCCTTGCTGCTCACCTGGATGCGCGCTCCGTGGCTCATCTTGGGCCACACCGCCGAGACGTCGATACTGGGCGCTGGCCCAGAAGCGCTGATCGGCAACCTCGCCAAGGCTCTCGGCCTGTTCCTGCTGGCCGGTGATCCCGCGCCGTGGCGGAACGCGCCGGGACGACCAGCATTTGATCCCCTGACCGGTCTCTTTTTCCTGGCTGGTCTGGTGCTGGTTTTGCGGGAGGTCCGGCGCAGTCGCTGGGCGACCACCGCCATAATCGCCCTGGTTGTGCTGCTGCTGCCAACCGTGGTAACCGACGCTGCGCCAAACTTTTCGCGGTCTATCGGCGTGCTGCCGCTCGCCTGCTTGCTCGTCGCTCTGGCCGTCGACCGGCTCGCCAGCCTGCTCGAGGACCGTCAGCAGCCCATCCTTGGCCGAGCGGCGATCGTACTGTGGCTGCTGGTGGCCGGTAGTTTCAGCATCCGCGACTACGCCGCGTGGATGGCCGCGGGCCAGACACCTCTGGCCTTTGACGATGAAAAGGCCGCCCTCGGCCAGTATGCGGCGGCGCAGCACAACCGGGGGGCGATGGTCTTTGTGTCGCCGGTCATGGCCGTCCACCCCACGTTCCGCGTCTTGGCGCCAGGGGCGGCGCCCGGCTTCGACCCTGACGCCGGCCTGCTGCTGCCCCCGGCTGCTGTGCACACCGCGCTCTACACTTACCTGCATGGCGAGCCCGAGCTGGAGGCGCTTGCCACCCGCCTCCAGTCCCTGGCCATTCCCAGCCAGGCTCTGGACCTACGTCTATACGGTATCGCTCAGGGCAGCGGCCACCTGGCTCACGCCCGAGCGGTGGACGTGGCAACTGCCCGACGCATTGCCTTGCGCCAGGGGGGCCTGGCCGTCGATTTCGGCGACAGCCTCCAGCTGCGCCGGGTTTCTCGGCCGCCACTCCAGGCGGGGACGACAGCAATCTTGACCCTCGCTTGGGAGGTCCTGGCCACGCCTAGCGGCGAATGGAATCGCACCGTACGGCTGGAACGACCTGATGGCCGTGTGATCGCCCAGACCGACGGACCGCCCCTCGGTGGCAGCTGGCCCACCTCGCGGTGGCAGCCAGGCGAGCTGGTACTCGATGAACTGGCTCTCGAGCTCCCGGCATACGGGTCCGGACCGGCGGCGGTCCGCGTCGGCTGGTACGATTGGCGGACGCTGGCGGCAATCCCAACGCAGGGCGGCGAGAGCCTGGCCGAGGTCGACAGCTGGGAGGTGGGGCGCTGAGCGGCCACGGCAGGCATAGATCGCTGGCGCCGTGGCCCATCGTCAGCACGTTGTGGGTTGCTGCCGCCGTGCGGTGGTGGCGACTCGATCGCTTGCCGCCAGGGCTGCAGTTCGACGAGGCATACAACGCCCTCGACGCCACGGCGGTCATCCAGGGTCGCTGGGCGGTGTTCTTTCCGGCCAATGGCGGTCGAGAGCCACTGCTCACCTACCTTCAAGCCCCCCTGCTTGCCGCTCTGGGTGGCGACGCGGCAATGCTCGCGCTGCGCTTCACCTGCGCCTTGGTCGCCATACTGACCGTCGCCGCGACCTACCGAGCCCTTTCCGGTCTGTGGGATTCACATTGGATCGGCCTCTTGGGAGCGGGTTACCTGACCGCCAGTTACTGGCACTTGCACTTCAGCCGCTATGGCATAAGGGCCATCCTGGCACCGCTATGGGCCAGCACTGCCGTGGCCTTGTGGTGGCAGATCACCGCAACTCAGCCACACCGCCAAGTTCCGGCCGCCGATCGCCGGGCCTGGCTCAGGGTCGCGCTGCTGGGAGCTGTGCTGGCCCTTTTTGTTTACAGCCACCCCACCGGCCGGCTGTTTCCCCTCGTGCTCGTAGCCCACGCCAGTATTCGCACTCTTCGCCGGCAAACGTCAGCTCGCCGCTCATGGTCGACCCTGGCTGCGGCGGCAATCGTCGCCGGCATCCTCTTGGTTCCGCTGGCGCTGTACTTCGCCACTCACCCCTGGCTGTTCTTCAGCCACCCGGCGGATGTGTCATTGCTGGCCGTGGCGCGCCGGGAGCACGGGGGCATGCTGCTGCCAGCACTGGCGGCGCAGCTGGCCGCGGTGTTGGGCATGTTCTTGCTGCGTGGCGATCCTTCGCTGTTGCACAACCGCAGTGGCCTGCCGGTGTTCGATCCGCTGAGCGGGCTGTTTTTCGTGCTGGGGACTGCGGTGCTCATGGCGAGCTGGCGCTTTGCCACCGAGAACAAAGATGGTACAGCCCGCGCCAGGCTCGGTCCCCGCCAGGATGCCGCAGCACTGGTGGGCCTTTGGCTGGCCATCATGCTGCTGCCCACCCTGCTCAGTGACCGCCCACCCAACTTCTCGCGCGCCATCGCCGCCCTGCCGGCAATCGTCGCTTTGCCGGCCCTGGGCCTCGCCTTTGCCTGCCGCACCTGGTGGCGGCAGCGCTGCCGGGCGGTGGCCGGCGCTGCCTTGAGCCTGGCCCTCGCCTGGACCATCGCTCAGTACTTCGTGGCCTTCGGCGGCCGGACACCGGCAATAGAGCGGTCGTACGACAGGCCCATAATGTCGGCCTATACCGCACTGGAGGCGTTGTCGGGCGACGGCGCCGTGTTCCTCATGCCGGTGTGGGCTGAGCATGCCACATTTGCTTACCTGAACCGCCACGGTCCGGTCCGTAGCTTCGACGCCAGCGACGCCTGGCTGCTGCCCGCCGGCGCCTCGCGCACGGTGAACGCTTTTCCCCACCGCGAGAGAGACCTGGCTAACTGGCTGAAAGAGGCCGGTCGCGTATACGGTTATGCCGGTCGCAAATTCGAGATAGCCGACGAGAGCGACCAGCCGCTCCTGGTGGCCTATGAAGTGCTCGCAGCCGCCGCTGGCGACATGAAGCCGCCGCGGGATGCGCCACTCGAGCCTGAGCATTGGGCCGGCGGGCTGTTCGGCGAGGCGATCGAGCTCGTGGGCTACCGCTATGGCGAGACGGCCCCTGGCGAGTTACTGCCGATCATCATGACCTGGCGGGCACGGCGGCCGATCAGTAATGACTGGACGCTTTTCGTGCATCTTAAAGATGAGATGGGCCAGTCACTGGGGCAGAGTGACGAGCGACCAGCCAACGGTTCGTATCCCACGTCCCATTGGCAGGCGGGCGATCTGCTAATAGATCGCGCAATACCTCGTTTGTCAGCACAAGCCCGCGGCGTGGTGCGGATTACAGTCGGCTGGTACGACCCCGCTACGGGCGAACGGCTGCCGGTGAACGGCACGACCGAGTTTGAACTGGTACCGCTGAGGCTGGACGACGGGCCTCACGCACTCGCCTCAGTAGCCCTGCGGCTGGGGGCGGGCCGAGTCGCAGCCAACGGTGGCAATGAGGGCGATCAGGCAGGTGGCGCGACCCACCGTCGGAGGCGCGAGGACCGAGACACCGAACCGGGGAAGTGGGAGCCACGGCCTTGAAATGGTCACGCCAGGATGGGCTGGCTTTGGCCGCATTGGCAATCGCGCCGTTTGTGCAGGGCGCCCGTCTCTTCGTGCCGCTCTTCGGCAGTCGTGTCTACTTCCCCGATGGCGATTTCGTTGACCAGTTCTATGCCTTCGCCAGCCTGAAGACAACGCTCGTGGCCTCTGGCGAATGGCCACTCTGGAACCCTTACGCCTATGGCGGCTCACCTTTGTGGGCCGACATCCAGGCCGCGGTGACCTATCCCATAGGGCTACTCGTCGTCCTCTTGAGCGGCCTGGGCTTCGGCCGCCTGCCATTCGCCGCCTTGGAATTCGAGGCGCTGGCCCACCTGTCTCTGGCTGGCGTCTTCACCTATCTGTTCGCTCGCCGAGCACTGGGAAGCCGTCCGGGAGCCGCTCTAGCTGCCCTGTGCTTTGCCATGGGCGGCTACCTGACCGGCTATCCGCCCCTGCAACTGGCCATCCTGGAGACGGCCGTCTGGCTGCCGCTGGCTTTGTTGGGCGTCATGTGGACGGTGGGGCGAGGACGGAAGTTGCCCCACCCGCTGCTGCCAGGCTCCCTGGCGCTGGCGATTCTCGCCGGCCACCCGCAATCAGGGCTGTTCGTCTTCGTTGCCACACTGGCCTGGTTCGCCTGGTTGGAGTTCGTCCATCAGCCGCGGCGGCCGCGCGCCACCGACCACGCCGCGCCGTCCGTCGCCAGCTCGCAGGCACTATCCGGCCAGCCAGACCACCGCGGCGCACTGAGAGCCTACGCCTGGGCAAGGCCAGCTAGCGAGTTAGCCCGGGGCCTGGCGTTGCCGGTCACCCAGCTGGCCATCACCGTCGCCCTGGCACTGGGGGTCTCGGCATCCGGCTGGTTGCCCGCATGGCAGTTCTGGCAGCACTCGAACCGCACCAGCTTGGACTACGTCACCGTAGCCCATGGTTTTGCGCCGCGTGAGCTCTTGGGTCTGTTCTGGCCCACGATCACCCACTGGGCACCGCTGTATGTGGGACTGCTGCCCCTGACCCTGGCCGTGGGTGCGGGCTGGAGAGCCCTGGTCCGCACTGACCACCGCGCGCGCCGGGATCGCTTCTGGGTGGCCCTCGGTCTGACCGCTCTAATGCTGTCGCTGGGTGGGCATAGCTTTCTCTTCCCCATGCTGTATCGCTTCGTTCCGGGCTTTGCCCTTTTCCGTGGTCAGGAGCGGGCCGCCTTCCTGGTTAGCTTCAGCCTGGCCCTGCTCGCCGGGCGCGGGTTTGACTTGCTGCTCGGCCGCCTGCGACAGCCATCAGGTCGACAACTCCGCCCCGTCGGCAGGCTGGCGCTCATTGCGATCCTGACCGTGAGTGCCGCCGACCTCGGCGCTCACAATGGACTGCGTGGTTGGGACACCAAGCCACCGCGTGAGTTGGCCCGCTCACCGGTCATTTCTTCCCTGGCCCGAGTGGGCCATTCCCGCTGCGCCAACGAGGATCGGCTGCCGCCCAATTTCGGAGTGCTGCACGGCATCGAGAGCACCTCAGGCGCCAGTCCCTTGCGCCTGCGTCGCTTTGAGAGGCTGCGGAACGCCCTGACAGGCGAGCTCGAGCCACGGCTGTGGGACCTACTAGCCGTGGAGCGTGTGATCAGCGTCCGAGCCACGCTGGGCGAGCCGTCGCTGGCCCAAAGCTCGGTCGACCCGGACGGAATCCAACAGTACGTCCATCGACTGCGCCAGCCCAATCCGCGGGCCTGGTGGGTACCCCGGGCCCATCAGGTGCCGGGCGAGACCGAGGCGCTGGCCGCCGTCGCTGAGCCCGGGCTGGATCTGCGGCAAGTTGTGATCGTCGAGTCGAGAGGAGCAGACGCGGCCTGGGCCCTTGGCGGACCCGCGGCGGCTGTCGGCCGGGTGCAGGTCCTGGAGCGCCGTCCCGGGTTCATGCGCCTCGCGTCGGTGGCCTCGTCCCCCGGCTGGCTAGTCATCTCCGAAATGTACATGCCGGGCTGGCGGGCCCGACTCGACGGTCAGCCCATCCCGGTGCTACCGGGCAACGGAGCCCTCCTCACGCTGGCTGTGCCGCCCGGCGATCACCAGGTCGAACTCCGCCTGACCGCCCCTCTGGTGGCCACCGGACTTGGCATTTCAGGCCTCTGCGGCTTGGTCCTGACAGCGCACTTCGTAGCCCTGGGCGCCTGGTGGAGCAGACGTCCGCGCGGCTTGGGGGCGCCGAAAGGCACGGGCGCTTCAGGCCTGGGCCAGGGCCTGGTCTAGATCCTCGATGAGATCAGCCACATCCTCGATGCCCACTGACAGCCGGACTAGACCTTCGCTAATGCCCGCCGCCTGGAGATCCGCCGCCGGCAGGCCCGCATGGGTCATTGAAGCCGGATGCTCTATCAACGTCTCGACGCCGCCCAGCGAGACCGCCAGCGTTGCCAGGCGCACCCGATCCATCAGTCGCCGACCGGCATCGATCCCACCGCGCAGTTCGAAGGCAACGAGCGCGCCGGGGCCGGCCATCTGCCTCTGAGCCAGCTGGTGCTGCGGATGTGAGACCAGGCTGGGATGCCGCACCCAGGCAATCTCAGGGCGCGCTTCAAGCCAGGCCGCGATCTGGGTGGCACTCTCCTGCGCCCGCTGCAGGCGTAGGGCCAGCGTCTTCAGGCCCCGGTGCACCAGAAACGCTTGATGCGGGTCCATGTTGGTTCCGCAGCCAATCATCGTGTCGCGCAGGCGGCGGTAGCGCTCCGCCTGGCGGGCGATCAAGAGGCCGCCCACAACATCGGCATGGCCATTGACAAACTTGGTGACCGAGTGCAACGCCACATCCGCGCCAAGCTCGAGCGGCCGCTGTAGATAGGGCGAAGCGAAGGTGCTGTCGACGGCCAGCACTGCGCCCCGTTGGTGAGCCAACTCAGCCACCGCGGCAATGTCGGTGATCTGCAGCAAGGGGTTGGAGGGCGTCTCCACAAAGACCAGGCGGGTGTTGTCCTGAAACGCATCCACCACCTGACCCAGGTCAGTCGTGTCGACAAAAGTCGACCGCACGCCAAACCGGGCAAAGTGATTCTGGAGCAGGGCGCGAGAGGGCCCATAGACCGCGGCCGTGCTCACCACGTGGTCGCCACTGCTCAACAGGGCCAGGCAAAGGGTCGTCAGGGCGCCCATCCCTGAACTGGTGGCCACCGCCCCGCAACCATTCTCCAACTCGGCCACGCAGTCCTCGAGCGCCCGGATAGTCGGGTTGCCAATCCGGGTGTAGATGTAGCCTTCGACACGCCCGGCGAAGCGCGCTGCACCGTCATCGGCGCTGCGAAAAGCGAACGTCGAGGTCTGATAGATTGGCGTGATCGCCGCTCCATAGACGTCGCGCTGGTTCCCAGCGTGTACCAGCTTGGAGTTGAAGCCCTTGGCTGACGAAGTCATTGCCTCGCTCCCGTCTGGACATCAATCTGGCCCTCGAGCCACTCCTCCAGGGCGTCCTCACTCGAACCCGTGGCGCCATGGCCGAAGGGTCGGGCAGTTCCGACCTGATTGTGCGACTGTTACCACGAACGTCAAGCGAAATCGAGGGCGTGTCACCTTTCGGCCAGGGCTGCCGCCACAGAGGAGACTCACCAGGTGCCGGCTGGTGGCGCGAATTCCTCGTATAGGCGATCCGTCTTGGCAGCGGCAATGAAGTCGTTGCGATGCAGGCCACCCACCTTGTGCGTCCACCACAATACCGTCACCCGGCCCCACTCCACCAGGATGGCCGGGTGATGGTTCTCAGCTTCGGCCATCGCGCCAACACGCTCGGTGAACTTGAGGGCCGAGGCAAAGTCGCGGAGCGGGAAGACTCTCTCCAGTCGCGAAGCGCCGTCGATCTCCACCACACGCCAGCTCGGCAGCTCTGCAGCCAGCTGGGTTATCGTCGCACTGTCCAACCCCGTGCCCGCCTGCGGCACAACGCAGTGCTCCCGGTGCAAGGAAGTTGACATCATCTGACACCTTTCGTTAGAGCGGCGAGGTCCTCGACCGGACCGCGCACGCTGATGGTCAATCCGTGGCCCGCTGGACCTGCTGCTATCATAGGCCAGCGTGCAAAAAAGGCTGCCGGCTGGAGGTAAGCTCGCCGCCCTGGCCGTCCTGTCGGCCTGGACGGTGCTTGGCGCCGACCGGCCAGTGCAAGGCACCGGCCGAGGACTTGTGCCGGGCGAGCCAGTCATGCTGGATGAGGCCGGTTTGAGGCACGGCGGCAGCGGGGAAAACGCGCTCGCCGCCGGTGTGCTGGATGGAGCGAGCGTGTCGCCGGGCACTGGCCGCGCCAACGTGCCCGGCGGGCCAGGCGAGCTGGATGGGCCGGGCCCGTCGGCTGCCGCAGTGTCATCTGGCGAAAATCCAGCCGGGTGTGGCGACGGACCTGGTACACAGCCGGGAGCAGTCCCATCGGCCGCCTGGGACTGGCTCTTCCTGCCACTGGTGAACCCGCTGCCACGCCATGTCGCGCCGGTGGAGTTCTCGGTTGCCCACGGCTTGTACTCCCAGCCCTTCGAGCTGCAACTCAAGACGATCACTCCCGAGGCGGTGATCCGCTTCACGCTCGACGGCAGCCCACCAGGCGAAACGAATGGGGCGCTCTACCAGACGCTCATCCGCATCGACCGCACAACCGTGGTGCGCGCCATCGCCCTCCGCGCCGGGTACAGCCCCTCGGCGGTCACCACTCAGACGTACATCTTCCCGGCCGACGTCGTCCGGCAGCCGCCCTGGCCGGCCGGCTTCCCAGACACCTGGGGGACCTACCCGCCGGGCTCCATGGGCCGCCTGACCGGGCAACCCGTCATCGCCGACTATGCCATGGACCCGCGTATCGTTGACGATCCCCGCTACCGCGGCGAGATTGAGGCCGATCTGGCAGCCCTACCATCGCTGTCGGTGGTCGCCGACCCGGCCGATCTATTCGACGCTCGTCGCGGCATTTATGCCAATCCCGTGAATCGCGGACCTGAATGGGAGCGCCCAGCCTCCCTCGAGCTGCTCAGCGCTGACGGCGGCTTCCAGGTGGATTGCGGCTTGCGGATGGCCGGCAACTGGAGCCGGCTGCCCGACAGCACGCTCAAGCACTCATTCAGCGTGCGCTTCCGCTCGCGCTATGGCGCCTCCAGCCTGCGCTATCCGCTGTTCAAGGGCACACCTGTCGCCAAGTTCGACGTCCTCCGCCTGCGCGGCGGGCAGACCGACGCCTTCAACTACTTTGCCGATCGCGCCCAGTACGTGTTCGACCAGTGGGCAAGGGACTCACAGAGGGCCATGGGCTGGGAGTCGACCTACGGTTCGTTCTTCCACCTCTATCTGAACGGCCTGTACTGGGGCCTGTACAACGTGACCGAGGAGCCGACCGCCGGATATGCCGCTGCTCATCTGGGCGGAAATGAAGAGGACTACGACGTCATCAAGGACGAGCACGCGGTTGAGGACGGCGTCTTCGACGGCTACGCCGAAATGCTGGCCACCCTGAGCGCACCTGGCCTGTCCGAGCGGGAACGGTACGAGCAGCTGGCAGATAAGCTTGATCTGATTCAGCAGGCTGACTACAACCTGTTACAGATCTACACGGGTAACCGGGACTGGCCGCATCAGAACTACCGCGCGATTCGCAATCGCACTCTCGGCGGACCGTTTCGATTCTTCACCTGGGACATGGAGAAGATTGCCCCCATCTGGGCCGACGATGCCGTCGGCCGGGACGCCACCGATCCCCAGCGAGCTGTGGTCTCGATCGCCGACACCCCGGGCGTTGACGGCCTCCACGCCTGGCTTAGGCGTTTTGCTGAGTACCGTTTCCTGTTCGCCGACCGCGTAAGGCGGCACATGTTCGGTGCCGGGGCGCTGACACCTGGGGAGGCCGGCCGGCGCTATGCCGAGATAAGCGCGCCCTTGGACGGCCCAATCGTCGCCGAATCGGCCCGCTGGGGCGACGCCGGACCGGCTCTGCGCACTGAGCTGGACAACCGCCAGATCTGGCTTGACTACTGGCGGCGGTACGGCCGCAAGACGCCCCAGAGCCGGGACCTGCACTGGCGGCCGCGGCGGGACTGGCTATTGCGCCAGTTCTTTCCTGATCGTACTGGGGCGGTGCTACGGGAGCTATGCGCTGTTGGGCTCTTCCCGCCCGTTGCGGCGCCGGAGTTGGACCCGCCCGACGGCAGCCGCGGCGCCTGGCTGCGGGTAGTGATGCACTCCGGAGATGCCAAGTGCCCCGGCGCCCGCAGTGACGGCGTGATCTATTACACCACCGACGGCAGTGATCCGCGAGAGCCGTGGTCGGAGGAGCCCAACCGCGCCTGGTCAGGCCGTCCATCTTCGACCGCTCGCCCATACCGGGAGCCCATTATCATCACCGGCTATACCCTGTTGCGCGCCCGCGCCTTCTCGGCTGGTCAATGGAGCGCCCTAACCGAGGCCACCTATGGCGTGCCGCGGATCGTGATTACGGAGATCATGTATCACCCGCTGGGCAACGAAGACTACGAGTTCCTCGAGCTGCAGAACCGCGAGCCATTTGCCGTGCCCTTAGATGGGATGCGCCTGAGCGGGGTGTCCCACACCTTCCCCGCAGGAACGCTTCTGGCAAGCGGCGCTTATGGCGTGCTGGCGCGAGAGGCCGGTCGTTTCAGCGAGCGCTATCCCAGGGTGCCACTTCTGGGGATCTACGATGGCAAGTTGGCCAATGAGGGTGAGACGATCGCGCTGTGGGATCGCCATGGGCAGTTGGTGACCGAGGTGACTTACGACGATGGTGGCTTTTGGCCCTTGGGAGCCGACGGTGGCGGCTGGTCCCTGGTGTTGGTCGATCCGGACGGCGATCCGAACCACCCAGAGAACTGGCGCGCCAGCGCCCGCTACCATGGCTCGCCCGGCGCGGCCGATCCCGAGCCAGGCTTGCCGCGCGTCGTTGTCAACGAGGTGTTGGCTCAGCCCGGGCTTCACCAGGAAGATGCGATCGAACTCCACAACCTGAGCGACGGTTGGGCGGACATTGGCGGCTGGTTCCTTAGCGATGACCGCCGCCAGCCGAAGAAGTTTCGTCTACCCGCGGACACCCTGTTGCGCCCACGAGGCTATGCCGTCTTCTATGCCCAGCAGTTTGGAGCTGCTGGACCCGGTTCCTTCGGACTGAGCGGCCAGGGAGAGCTGGCCGTGCTGAGCTCCGCTGATCGACTTGGCCAGCTGACTGGCTACATGGCGGGTTTCAGCTTTGGCGCCAGCGAGCCGGGCGTCTCCTGGGGGCGCCAGGCAACAACGGTTGGCCTTGACGCTACTCCCCTTCTGAGCCCAACCTTCGGCGTCGACAATCCCACCGACATCGCGCACTTTCGCCAGGGCCGGGGGGCAGCCAACAGCCGGCCACGCGTGGGGCCCCTGGTAATCAACGAGGTGATGTATGCCCCACCAAACGACAAGCCTCAGTATATCGAGCTCTTCAACCCCACCGACATGCCGGTAACGACCCACCTGACCACCAGTCCGAGTCAGCGTTGGCGCCTGGAAGGCTCGCTGGCCTTCGCCTTGCCCACCGGCCTCGTGGTCCCACCCCAAGGCTGCCTGGTCGTCGCCGGCAGCGACCCCCTGACATTTCGCCAGGAGTACCCGGTGCCAGCGGCCGTCACTGTCGTTGGCCCTTTTCGCCCTCCGCTTGACCCAAGTGGCGAGCTGCGACTGGCGAAACCGGCGCTGCTTGAGAGCGGCGAGGTGACATATGTGCTGGCTGACCGGGTTGCCTACGGCAACCGGCCACCGTGGCCGCTGCGGGCAGCCGGCAGCGGGGCAGCCATGGAGCGCCTTGATCCGTTGGGCTACGGAAACGAGCCGGCTAGCTGGACGGCCCTGGCCACTGGAGGCACCCCCGGCCGGCCCAATCATCGTCCGTCGTCTCTGGCGCTTCCTCAGCTGCCGAACGGCTGATCAGTGCCTACCGCTTGCCGGCCCCGGGCCATTCACCTTTCGTCGAGCACCATCTGGCTTGCCTGAGGTGCTCGCCAGTGCCACCAGCCACGGCCGGGCAACCACTCTCACCACCTTATGGGACCTGGCGCAGCGAAACCACCGTAGTCCAGTCGCCGACTGCCCACACTCGCCGGCCAGGGCCAAAGCGGTCCAAGGTAATGGCCACCAGCGGTACCGCTAGCGAAGTGCGCTCGGTCCAAGCCGCGCCGTCGTAGACGAGAAGCAGGCTGTATTGGCGATCCGGCTCGGCCAGCTCACCACAGCACTGGGCGATAGCCCATACCCCCTGGCCGTCGGCGGCCAGGGCCACCAGTTGGGCGCCGTGGGGTAGCACACCTGTCCCGTCAGGGCGATACAGGCCCAGAATCTCCGCTTCTCTATCGGTGGCCCGCACGATATGCGTCGCGCCCGCGGCAAGGACCCCGTTCTCACCGAACGGCGCCACCGCTACGAGCGAGCCCGGCACCGACATCTCGGTCGCACAACGAGGCAACGGCTCACCGCGGCAGCCGCCGTCAATGCGCAGCAGCCGACCCGGGCCCACTGCCCAGATTGCGCCATCGTTGGCGACAGCCAGGCGCACCAGGGGGCCTGGCCCACTGGTGCGTGCCCGCTCCAGCCACAGACCGCCGTCCAGCGACCAGACTCGGCCTCGGCCATCGGGTCCCACCCCGGCCACCCACAAGCCACCGGTCGGAGCGATGACTGCGTCGAGCAGATCACCGTCGGGCCTACCGGATACCAGCCACGGCTGCCAGTCGCCGAAGCTGCCCGCCGTCCGCCAGACCTCGCCCCGGTTGCCGACCGCCCATACGGCCTCGCTGCCGCTCGCCAGCGCGTTGAGCCGGGCCAGTGGCCGCCCAGAAGGGCGCCCGTGAACCACGTACAAACCCGTACGGCCAAAGAAGAGTAGAGCTGAGCCCTCGCCATCATCCGCGAGCAGCCACAGACCGTTTAGGGCTGGCGCCAGGTCGCGCAAGCGCCACCGATCGCGTACCAGCTGCCAAAGCCGCTGCGCCCGGTCGAGACGCCACACGTAGTCACCCCAGGCGTACAGCACCGAGCCGTCGAGAAGTGGAGCCAGCGCCCGGTTAGCCGGCTCGGCGGCCGGCACATCTTCCGCCTGCGGCGCCGCACGCCGGCTCGCCTCTTCGCCACCCCACCTGGGCACGACCAGGGGTGGGCCAAAAGGCTCGGGGAACGGACTGCCCTTGGGTATGCGATAGACGACAGGCGCAGCCGGCTCGGCCGGCTCGGCCGGCGAAGCCGCCAGCCACACCTCAGGGTCGCCTTCGGCGGGACTTACCAGGTAGACGTCCACCAGCTGCCGATCAGGCAAGACAAAGTCGGCCGGCCACCAGGTGCCCGGCAGCCCGTATCGCCAGCTTAGCAGTCCGGGTCGCGACTCGGGTGCGCCTTTGCCGGTCCCAAAAGCCCAACCATAGGAGCCGAATTCTGCCAACGCCAGCTCCCGGGGCGAGTCTGCAACCTGTTGGGCAACGTGCCAGCTCCAGGCCTCGAAGCGGTCGGGCTCGCCGCGAACGAAGTAGCCTCGCCCGTCGTGGGCCCCGACTGCCCAGGCACCGATCTCCTGGCCAAGGCCATCCACAAACACCTGGACGTCGCTGAGCTCGGGCAGCTCTGCGGCGTCGGCGGCAGCGTCGAACCAGATGAGACCGGTGTCGGTATGCCGGAGCACCCGCAGGGCCGCTCTGGATCCAGTGTCCAACTCGAACCGGCCCACCGCCCAGCCTTCCTCGCCATCGCTGATGTCTAGCGACAGCAGCCTCACCCGGAGGTCATCGCCGCCACTGTGCGATCGGAACGTCTCGTCGGCATAGCGGACTATTCGGTCGCCGTCGCCCACCGCCCAACCACAAGGAGGCCGGGGACAATGAGCACTTGGCATCTGGGATATGGCCACGGCGTTCAAACCAACCAGGGGTGGTTCGATCTGGGGCTCCCAGGCCCAATCTCCTTCGGCTGTGGCAGGGGCAAGAAGCCGAGCCACACCGTCGCCCACGGCAAGGGCGCCGGTGGGCAGGGAGCCATAGAGGTCGCGGATGCGCCCGAAGCCACCACAGTGCACAATCGGCTCGACGCGGTCTACGTCGCTGGCGCCAGCCTCCCAACCCGACGGGGAACAGATCTCAGCCCGAGAAGCGCTAACCAACGGCAAGTAAGCACGCTTGCCCGTTTCTTGTAGCGCAGCCCGAGCAGCCCTGGCCCGCCGGCCGCTGACCGCTATCGCTGAGCTGGTGGTTGGCCCCGGCAAGGGGCGCGACTCCACCCGTCTCGCACTGGCAGTTGATGCGCCAAAGAGCGACGCAGCGAGCAATCCCGCCAGGAAAGGAACGGTGACTGGTCGGCCGATCAATCGGTCCGGCCACGGAGCCCTATTGGCGATCGGCTGCCTCTGCGATCGGGAGGCCAAATGGAGGCCCTAAGGTGCGTCGTCGCCCGGTGATGCGCTTTGCTGCGACCTGGGCGTGGTCGTCGGGCGCCCGGTAGCGGTAGGCTGGGGCGTCGAGGTGGGCGGTAGCTCAGGCGTGAGCACTGGGACGGTGCCGCTTGCCTCAGCCGTGAGTGCTGCCGTGGACTGCGGTGTGGCGCCACTCGCCGTGCCTTGGGCTGGCGGGGCTGGCGTGCCCGGGAATGGTGTGGCGGTGGTGACAACCCAAGGCGCGGCCGTAGCCGGAGGCGCCGCGCCAGGTCTATCTCCAGAACCATCAGGCGCCGACCCCGGCAAGGGCAACGCTGGCGACGGCTCGGTCGGCACGGCTGTCGGCGAGGCGACCCGACCAGCCGTTACCCGCCGCGACAGGGTGGCAACCGGCCGCCCAGGCAGGCCGGCCGACACCGGGGACGCGGCCATCTCGGGCCGGGTCGTCAAAGGCGAAGCAGTGGTCCGCGCCTGAGGCCGGCGGGTAAGCGCGTCAGCGGCCGGCCGCGTCCAGCTGGTCGCCGCCAGCGTAGCCGGCACGGTCAGCTCGGAAGCCCGCCAGACACGGTTGATCGACAAGGCAGTGGTGATAGCCAACGCCAGACCGACTAAAGCCAGCAACAAGACCGGCGCCGGTGCCCGCAGTCCCTCGGCCAGTCGCCGCCTGGCCGATGGTCTAACCGCGTCGGGCGGCAAGTTCTCCACTAGCGCCTGGCGCAAACGCGCTCGATAGGCGTTGCGGGGAAGCCGCTTCTCGACCGGCCGCAGTAGCTCGGCCAGGTGCAGATCACGCTCCAAGTCATTCGGCCGGCTGGGCGCCAACTCGTCTATCTCCCTCCAGCAATTCCCGAAGCCGCCGCCGGGCACGCTGCAGGCGCTTGGACACTGCTGCTTCGCTGCAATCCAGAACCTCCGCCATCTCAGCCGTCGAGAGATCGGCAAAATAGCAAAGTCCCAGCACCTCCTGGTCGGGCATCGGTAGTCTGGCATAAGCCTCCCTTACCGCCACCCGATCCTCGATACCCGGCCCCCGCTCAGCGGCCTGCACGCGCGTGGTCAGACCGACCATCTGCAAGAGCCGGCGGCGCCGGTGATGGTTGGCCACAACATGGCCGGCAATGCGGTACAGCCAGGCCAGAAACGGCACGCCCCGCAGCTCATAGCGTTCGATCGCCCTCAACGCTCGCTCCCACACCGCGCCGGCCAGGTCCTCGGCAACGGCATCATCCTCGACCCGGGCGGCGACATAGTGATATATGGCGTCGAAGTGCCGGTCATAGAGCAACCCAAAAGCCTGCCGGTCGTGACGCGCCGCTTCGACAAGCGCCGCTTCGTCGGCCAGACCAGGGCCCATAGTCCTCGCACCTTCATTAACACGCGACGGCGCCAGAGTGGACGCCTCCGTTATCGCCGTCGCCCCTGGGACCAGTACGCTACCGAACCAGGGCGCAGCGCCAACGGCCGGCTTGCCGGACCCTCCGCCTTGGGTCGCACTACTCCGCAGGGTAGCATTGGAGGCCCATGGTAGCCCTTCGCCACTGGCTAGAGGAAGTCGGGCTCGAGGTCGGGCTAGATCTCTTGGGATCGTGCGACGCGAGACCTTCCACCATAGCCGTCAGCGCTTTTCAGAAGTGGCTTCGTGGCGGACTCGCCGCCGAGATGGAGTTCATGGTCAGGCCCGACCGGGCGGCTCGGCTGGTCAACCCCGAGGCCTGGGATCGCCCCTATCACGGCCTTCTGGTCGCGGCGCTCAGGTACGATCCGCCGCCGCCCATGGAGGCGGAAGCCGCAGCCACGGGCCGGGTTCGGATCGCCGCCTACGCCTGCCACCCGGACTATCATCAGCATCTGATTCGGCGCCTGGACGCTCTGGCCGAGAAAGTCACCCGGAATCTGGGTCCGGTAGTCCTGGGGCGCAGCACCGATACCGCGCCGATCCTCGAACGAGACGCCGCCGCCCGCGCCGGTCTGGGTTTCATTGGCCGCAACACCATGCTGATCAATCCGCGCTTGGGCTCCTGGCTGGTGCTGGGCGAGCTCCGGCTCGCCCGGCCGCTACCAGTTGAGCCAACCGCTATTGCCGGGAGTTGCGGCAGCTGTCGGCGCTGCCTGGAACAGTGTCCTACGGGCGCCATCGTGGCGCCCTATTCCGTGGATAGCCGGCGTTGCATCTCCTACCTGACAATCGAGCACCGCGGCTGGATTCCGGATGAGCTCCGCCCGCTGGTCGGCAACTGGATCTTCGGCTGCGACGTTTGCGCCCTCGCCTGCCCGTACAACCGACGCCGGCAGGCGCCGCGGCCGGCACGTCGGCTCGGCCTACGAAGCGCATCGGCGGCAGGGCGCGGCTGGTCGGCTCCGACGGTTGACGCCAGGCCCAATCTGCAAGAGCTTTTCTCACTGAGCGAGGGCGAACTGCTCGACCGCTACCGGGCCACACCGGTTCGTCGCGCCGGTCGGGCTGGCCTGTTGCGCAACCTCTGCATAGCCGCCGGCAACTGGAGGAATCCGGTGACGCTACCCTGGGTGCGATCGCGGCTGGCCGATCCGGAGCCTATCGTGCGTGGCCATGCTGCCTGGGCCTTGGGTCAGCTCGGTGGTCCCGAGGCCCACCGAGCGCTTACCGCGGCGTTGCGCCGAGAAGCAGATGGCCGCGTGTGCGCCGAGTTGCAGGCTGCGCTGGAGCGCACCAGCAGCACGACAACCTGACCGAAGCCGAGTGTTCTAACTGGGAGGCCGGTCAGCTTCCTCCCGCAAGTCGGCCAGAGGTCGGCTGATGGCTTCCAAGAGGGCGATCTCCGCCCTTGCCCCCTTGGGAAATACGGCCGGCACGCGATCGCGATAGGCCCGATATTCCTCACCAAAGCGTTCGATGAGCTCCTGTTCCTCGACACCATACCATCGTGGGTGGTAGGCGAAGATGAACAGGCTGGCCAGCAGCAGGGAATAGGCCGATCCATTCCACAAAGCCAGCGCCAATACGACGCGGTCAATGCCGGCATACACCGGATGGCGAATGAGCCGGTACAGGGAGCTCGAGAGTCGTCGACCTTCATTAGGATAGTAGTTGTAAAGCAGCGCCAGGGTGTCCAGCCCGGCAAGCTGTAGTGACCGCAAGAAGAGTAAAGCGCCGGTGATGACCAGGTACAGTGCCAATAGGGCGGCAGGCGGCTTGGGAATGAGCCGCTCGTACGTCTCGCCCCTCAGCCAGCCAGCAGCAAGCCACACGTAAAGGGCGCTGGCCAGGTTGAGGCCAGTGGCGGGTAGGAAGCGCATGAAGAAAGCGTCGGCATAGGCCAGGCGCCTCAGGCGCCCATTCACCGCCTGGCTGATGATGACGTAGGTGACCACGTAAAGGACGATCTGCAGAGCCAGCGCCGCGGCGGGAGATAGCGTCTCCACGTAAAGCAGGGCCGCCAGGGGTGCCCCCGCAGCGACCGCAACAGTGATGAGCGCCCGCAAGAAGCCGCGGAGCGATGCCAGCTCCGGTACCTTCTCGACGAGCCGACCCAGTCCCGGGATCACGTTCATGGAAAGGCCTCCTGACAACCCGGTGGTGCGCCAGGCAACTGCGACTTACCCACTCGCTGGCGTCAGGTGGGACACTACGCAGTGCAGCGTCAGCTGTCAAACGACGGCCAGCCGTTGTGGTATTATCTGGGCTCGTCTGCCGAGCCGAAAGGTCGCCCCGTAGAGGGGAGCAGGAATGTCGCCGTCGCACCCCGTCGAGCCGTTCAAGATCAAGGCCGTCGAGCCCATACGCCGCTCCAGCCGCGCCGAGCGTGAGGTCTGGCTGCGCGAGGCCGGGTACAACGTGTTCAACCTCAAGTCCGGTCAGATTCTCATTGACCTGCTGACCGACAGCGGCACCGGAGCCATGAGCGACGCCCAATGGGCCGAGTTGATGCAAGGCGACGAAGCGTACGCTGGATCAAAGAGCTTCGATCGGCTGGCCGACGCGATACGCGATATCTTTGGCTTCCCGCTGTTCGTGCCGACGCATCAGGGCAGGGCGGCTGAGAACATTCTTTTCTCCCTCACCGTCCGGCCCGGCGACATTGTGCCCTCCAATCAGCACTTCGACACCACTGAGGCCAACATCGTCGCCGCCGGTGGTGAGCCGGTCAACCTGGTGATACCGGAGGCAATGCAGACTCGCAGTCGACACCCCTTCAAGGGCAACATCGACCTTGCCGCCCTGCAAGGCCTGATCGACAGCGTGGGGCGGGACAGAATCCCTTTGGGCATGATCACCATTAGCAACAACGCCGGTGGTGGGCAGCCAGTGAGTCTGGCCAATTTGGCGGAATACAGTGAGATCCTGCACCGCCACGGGATTCCGCTGTTCATCGACGCCTGTCGGTTCGCCGAGAATTCCTGGTTCATCCACCAACGTGAGCCAGCCCACGGTCATGAGTCGCCGATCGAGATCGCCCGAGCGACGTTTGCCCTGGCCGACGGCTGCACCATGAGCGCCAAGAAGGACGGGCTGGCCAACATCGGTGGCTTCCTGGCCATGCGTGAGCGCGATCTCTACGAGCGCGTCCGTCGTCTGCTCATTCGCACCGAGGGCTTCCCGACATACGGTGGTCTTGCCGGGCGCGACCTGGCGGCGATCGCGCGGGGCCTGTATGAAGCCCTGGACCCCGACTACCTGGCCTATCGCGTGGGTCAGACCGCCTACCTGGTAGAGAGCCTGGACACCGTAGGCGTGCCGGTCGTCCTCCCGCCCGGCGGCCACGCGGCATTTGTGGATGCCGGTGCTTTGCTCCCGCATTTGGACCGCTCGCTCTTGCCGGGCCAGGCTTTGACTGTAGAGCTGTACCTGGCGGCGGGCATCCGGGCCGTGGAGCTCGGGACGGTGGCCTTTGCCCGCCGCGGCCCTGACGGCAATTGGATCTATCCGGACCGGGACCTGGTTCGTCTGGCCATTCCCCGGCGCGTATACACCCAGGCGCACCTCGACTACGTCGTCGGGGCGCTGGCCGAGATTGCCGCCCATCCCGAGGAAGTACGCGGCATGCGCATGGTGCATGAACCTGCCGAGCTGCGGCATTTCACCGCTCGTTTCGAGCCAGCGGATTAGTGCCCCGGCTCCAGGCGCAGCGATTCAACCGCCGGATCATGGCGTCAGGAAGCCCGCCCATCGGCGATTGGTTCAGTTACAGCGTGTCGAAGGGTTAGACGACATTGGCCGACCAGAACACAACTCACCCGGCCCACATTGGCTGGATTGGCACGGGCGTTATGGGCGGCGCTATGGCGCTTCGGTTGCTGGGCGCGGGCTATCGGCTCACCGTTCACAACCGCACCAGGGCCAGAGCAACGCCGCTCATGGATGCGGGCGCAAGCTGGGCAGACACGGCGGCTGCTGCGGCAGCAACGGCCGACTTCGTGATAACCATGGTCGGCACGCCGGAGGAAGTCCGCGCCGTCTACTTTGGCTCCCAGGCCATACTGGCAGGAGCCCGCCGCGGGGCGGTGCTCATCGACATGGGCACCAGCCCCCCTTCGCTAGCTCGTGAGATCGCGGCTGCGGCTGCAGGACTAGGCCTGGCCACCCTGGACGCACCCGTCTCGGGCGGCGACATCGGGGCTCGCGAGGGCCGTCTGTCAATCATGGTGGGTGGTGACCGTTCGGCTTACGAGCGCGCCCTGCCCATCCTCGAGGTGCTGGGCACGACGATTGTCTACCAGGGTGGAAGCGGGTGCGGACAGCACGCCAAGCTGTGCAGTCAGATCGTCGTGGCCGGAAACATGATCGGCGCCTGCGAGGCCCTCCTCTATGCCCAGGCGGCCGGTCTTGACCCCCTAACCGTCTTGCGTTCGATTGGCGCCGGTGCGGCGTCGAGCTGGAGTCTCAGTCACCTCTATCCCCGCATGGCCGCTGGCGACTATGCGCCTGGCTTCTATGTGCGCCACTTCGTGAAGGACATGGAACTGGTCCTGTGGGAGGCGGAGCGCCTGGGTATTCGGCTGCCAGGATTGGAGTTGGTGAGCCAGCTATACCAGCGGGTGATGGCGCTGGGCGGCGGCGATCTGGGCACGCAGGCCCTCTACCTGGCCCTCCAGGATCTGGGTGCCGACCGGGCGGGCTCGGCCGGCGTGGAGAGCGATCTGTGAGCGCCAATCGGGCGAAGTGGCTGGGTCTGGCGGCGCTGCTTCTCGGTGGAGCGCTACTGGGTGCCGTGCTGAGTGGCGGCCGAGGACGACGAGTCACCGGCGAGCGGCTAGCCGGCTATTTGCCAGGTGCGGTCGAGCTGGCCAGCCTGACCGGTGCCCCCGTCGAGCGAGTCCGCATTGTCGCGCCGCCGATTAACCCCGAGTATGCCGAGACCGCGGCTCGGGCGCTCAGCAAAGGACGCCTGCCGTTACCGGACGACCGGGCGGTCGTCACCTACCGCCGCACGGACCGCGAGTCCGAGACTACAGTTGCCTTGCTGCTGTACGATCGGTCAGCGGACGCCGATCTTGTCGCCCAGCTGGCCGGCCCGCTGATCCAGCAAGCTCTCGGCCTGGAACCTGGCGAGCAGTACTGGTCTCCGGCACCACACGGAAACGCGGAGGATAGGTTTCTCAGCCAGCACTGGCGTGGACCGGGCTATCGCGCGCTCACATTCCGCGTTGGGGACGTCATCGGACTCGTTGGCACCACCGACCCCCAGTCCGACCCCTGGCTTGACGAGCTAGGCGGCCTGATAGCCGCCAAGCTTCTGGCCCGGCCTCCCGAAAAGACCAGCACAGTGTCTGCCACCGGGGGGGACCGCTAGCGCAGACTCAAGAGAAAGCGCATCAAGCCAGCCCTGTGCCGCCGCGAGCGGCACACCGCGGCGCCCCGTAGACCGCTAGGCCCAAGAGGCCGCGGCACGGAATCCCTCACTGGCTTGGCCTGGGTGGGCCGGCCGGGCTATACTGGCCTTCCCGTGCCCGGCGGCGGCAAGAAGCTCCTGTGTCGGCCCAGCCGCTGGCCCGAGTCCCGAGTGTGAGGAGGCCAGGTCCTTCATGAAGCAATACTCCGTCGATCGTATCCGCAATGTCGCCCTGGTCGGCGCCAGTGGCGCAGGCAAGACATCGCTGGTGGAAGCGGCGCTCTACGTCGCCAAAGTTACCACGCGGATGGGCAAGCCCGAGGATGGCAATACTGTCGCCGATTTTGATCCCGAGGAGGTGCGGCGGGGCATCTCGGTGAGCACGAGCGTCGTACCTGTCGAGTGGCACGAGCACAAGATCAACTTCCTCGACACGCCAGGCTATGCCGACTTCATTGGCGAGGTGCTTGGTGCCCTGCGGGCCGTCGAAGCGGCCATCATCGTGGTCGACGCCTCGGCCGGCGTCGAGGTTGGAACCGAGCTGGCGTGGCAAGTCCTGGATGAACTCAACCTGCCGCGCATCGCCGTTATCAACAAGATGAACCGCGAACACGCCAACTGGACCAAAGTGCTGGGCGACCTGGAGCAGGCCTTTGGGGCCCGCTTCGTGCCCCTCCAGGTACCCATCGGCGAGGCACTCCAGTTCAAGGGCGTCTACGACATCGTGTCCGACGTCGGTTATACCGGCGCCGAGGCGACAAAGGGAGCAGCGCCGCCCGAGGTCGCCGGCCGAGCCGAGGCCTACCGCGACGCGATCATGGAAGCAGCCGCCGAGACCGACGACGAGCTCATCATGAAGTACCTTGATGGGCAGAAACTGGAGGCCCAGGAGGTCACTCAGGGCTTGCAGGCTGGAGCCCGCGCCGGTCGCTTCGTGCCAGTGCTCTTAGCGGCGGCCGCAGAAGCATACGGGGTGGCCCCGCTACTGGACGCATTGACGATGCTGGCGCCATCCCCAGCCGACGTGCTACCACGCCAGGCCAGCCATGCCGCGTCAGGCGAGGCAGTATCGTTGCCCCCCGATCCGGCGGGCCCCCTGGCGGCCCTGGTCTTCAAGACAGTGGCCGACCCATATGTTGGCAAGCTGCAGTACGTGCGGGTTTTCTCCGGCGCGCTGGAGGCTGACTCGCGTCCCTACAACGCGCAGCGCAGCGAGGAAGAGCGGCTCGGACCGGTCTACGTTGTGCGCGGCAAGGAGCAGATCGCAGTCGGCAAGATCGGCGCCGGGGACATCGGCGCTGTCTCGCGTCTGGCCCACACCCAGACAGGCGATCTCCTGGCTGATAAGACGCAGCCACTCCTGTACCCACCGCTGGTCTTCCCCCAGCCGCTGTATGCCGTGGCCCTGACGCCAGCCACTCAGGCTGACAGCACGAAGCTGGGCGCAGCCTTGCACCGCGTCATCGAGGAGGATCCGAGCCTCCACTCAGAGTACGATTCCTCAACTCGCGAGCTGGTTCTGGCCGGTATGGGCGACGCCCACGTCGACGTCGCTGTGCGCCGCCTGGCTGACAAGTTCGGTGTGCACGTCAACACTTCGGTGCCCAAGGTGCCCTACCGCGAGACAATCACCCGTACCGCGAGCACCCAGTATCGTCACAAGAAGCAGACCGGCGGCGCAGGGCAGTTTGCCGAGGTTCATCTGCGGGTCGAGCCGTTGCCCCGAGGAAGCGGCTTTGAGTACGCCAGCGAGGTATTCGGCGGCCATATATCGCAGCAGTTCATCCCTTCGATTCAGAAGGGCATAACCTCAGTGCTGAGTGAGGGCGTCATCGCCGGTTGTCCGGTGGTCGACGTCAAAGCAGTGGTGTACGACGGCAAGGAGCACCCAGTTGACTCGAAGGACATCGCCTTCCAGATCGCTGGTCGCGAGGCCTTCAAGGCAGCGGTCGCTCAAGCCGGTGCCGTTCTGCTGGAACCCATCTATACCTTGAGGATCGTAGTGCCGGCGAGTCAAATGGGGGATATCCTGGGCGACCTCAACACCCGCCGTGGCGTTGTCCAGGGAACCGAGCAGCAAGGCGATAAGGCCATCGTTACGGCCAACGTGCCCCTGGCTGAGATCCTTCGTTACTCCACCGACCTGCGCTCAATGACTCAGGGTAGGGGCCACTACTCGGCCGAGCTCTCGCATTACGCCGAAGTGCCGCACCAGGTGGCCGAAACGGTGATAGCCAAGGCGCAAAAGGAGAAGGAGTCCGGCAGCTAGCAGCTGCCGCCTCCCGCTCTCACCCCGTTGGGACGGGCCGGAGAGCGGCCAGGCCAGCCGGAAGGAGGCGCGAAGATGCCGATCGATCATGCAATAGGCCGCGGTCGGGTGGCCATCCTGAGGACCCGTCCGGACAGCGTAATCGAGGACTACGGGCGCTTGATGCGCCTGGCAGGCTACACCGCCGCCTTGCCTCGGGAGCACGAGACTATTCTGAAGGTGAACATCTCCTGGCAGACATGGTATCCGGCCTGCTCGTCCACACCCTGGCAACTCGATGGCGTTATCCAGACGCTGCTGCAGGACGGCTATCGACGCGAGTCGCTGCTGGCGGCCCACAACCGCACCGTGGTCGTCGACGCCTACGTAGGCGAGGTCAACAACGGCCATCGCCAGGTGATCGTCGATAAGCATCAGCTGCGCAACGTCCATCTATATGAACCTTGGGTGGAGTGGGTCGTTTACGAGCCCAAGGCCAAGATGCTGGTCCTGCACGACATCTATCCCGACGGCATTCGCATCCCGAAGCTGTTCATCGAGCGCAACATCATCCAGCTGCCGACGGTGAAAACCCACGTCTTCACCACCATAACCGGGGCGATGAAGAACGCTTTCGGGGGCCTGCTATGCGAGAAGCGCCACTGGACCCACTCGGTCATCCACGAGACGGTGGTGGACCTGCTCGCCATCCAGCAGGAGATTCACTCCGGTGTCTTCGCGGTCATGGACGGCACCTTTGCCGGTGACGGACCCGGTCCAAGGGCCATGCGCTGGCACGAGAAGGACGTCATACTGGCCTCGGCCGACCAGGTGGCTATTGATGCCGTCAGCGCCAGACTGCAAGGGTTCGATCCTTTGTCGCTGGACTTCATCCGCCTCGCTCACGAGCGCGGCCTGGGCATCGGTGACCCGCGACAGATCTCCATTCTCGGCGACGCCGAGCTTCTGGAGAAGCCATGGGGCTTCGTCCGGGAAGACACCTTCGCCAGCCGTGGTCAGTATTTGATATACCATGGCCCCCTCAAGCGATGGGAGAACCTCCTGTTGCGCTCGCCGCTCGTGCCATGGTCCTACCTGGCGAGTCGCCTGTATCACGACGTTTACTGGTATCCAGCCATCGGACGCAAGCGGGTGGACGCTGCCCTGGAGACCAAGTGGGGGCAGCTGTTGACTGAATACCTGGGAGGCCACGTCGTCCGGGAGCGCTCCCTGGCGCCGCGCGCAGCGGCCATCGGAGTGGCCACCGGCGCCGCGGCTCTTGCGCTGGCGCTCGCTAGGCGCCGCCGCCGGACGCCACCCAGCGTTTGAGGGCACGCGAATAGGGGTGCAGCGACCGGGCCAACGGCTCGAGAGAAACACGTGGGCGGTGCTGGCGATTACCTGGCTCGCCCTGGCCTTCCGGCTGCTGGACCTGGGTCGCCACAGCCTGTGGTTCGATGAGGCCCTCGAAGTCGGGCGGGCGGGCGGTAACCTGGCCGTAGTCCTCTTCGGCCGACCCATCGACCAAGATCCGCCGCTCATGGCGCTGGGCCTGCGCGCCTGGCTGACGGTCGGCCGCAGCGAGTGGTGGCTGCGCTTGCCGAGTGCCCTGTTAGGCACCAGTACCGTATTCCTGAGCGCCCGCTGGGCCGGAGGGCGACTCGGCCCCCGGATCGGGGTGTACACCGCCCTGCTCATGGCCAGTGCGCCGGTCCTGGTCCACTACAGCCAGGAACTGAACCAGTATGCGGCCCTTGCCCTGGCGGCCACCATCTTGCTCGTTGCCTGGGATCGGGTTCTGCGGCACGACCGACGCCGTGACTGGGGCCTCCTGGGTGGCACTAGCGTGCTCGGGCTGGCCACCCACTATGGCATGGCCTTCCCGGTCGGAGCCACAGTGTGCAGCCTGATCGGCTGGGCCGCGCGGCAGGACCGCTCCGCACGACTGCGGCTCCAGTGCTACCTGGGTTGCCTGGGCGCCGCTGTCGCTCTTCTGTTGGCTCTGGGTCTCGGTGATCGGCTTGGCATATGGCACCTGCAGCGGCGTTTTGGCGGGACCTACCTGGGCAAGGAAGTCGCATACCTCGCCGACGTGCTCTGGCGCGAGGTGCTGGTGTTCTTCCTGTTGCCCTTCAGCGGTGGTCCGGCGCTCTGGGCAGTGCGACTGTTAGTGGCTATCAGCCTGCTGGGTGCCTGGACCCTCTGGCGCCAAGGAGGAAGCGGCCGCCGTCTGGTCGGCATCTCACTCCTGCTCTCCCTGGCCCTCGTCTACCCTTTTGACGGCTTCGGCCGCTACCCGATCGGCCACCGCTACGTGCTCTTTGCTGCTCCGCCATTCCTCATCACTCTGGCCGCAGGCCTGGATCGCCTTGCGCTCCGCCAGCGCTGGTTGGGGCACCTAGTGACAGGCAGCACGGTCATCCTGTTTGTCGCCTTCGCTCCCCAGCAACGCTGGTCCAACCCCTGGCTGGCCGTGCCCCGCGAGGAGCTGCGGACTGTCCTCGAGACCGTCAGCCAGCGTCGCCACGCAGAAGACCTGGTCTACGTCTACCACGGCGCCGTGCCTACCTTCGACTACTACGTTTCTCGGCCAGGGCCGGGCACCATTCGTGGAACCGCACTCAGCGACGAACCTCGGGCAGCCGCCGAGGGCGAGCGCATTGCTGCCTTCGGCCGTCCAGCCTGGCTACTCATGGCCCACGAAACCCCTGGGGAACGGGAGAGACTCCTGGCTGCACTGGCCGACATGGGCTACCGGGCCGAGGATTGGATCGAGGCCCCAGGCGCCGCCGCCATCCGCACCGTCCCGGCTAAACCACGGTCTCCGTGAGCTACGCTTGTTCATCGCCACTCAGCGACTCGCCGGCCAGACAGGCGGTGGCTCCCGCCCCAACTGCACTGGCAAGCGGTCGCGGCCTCCCAGGGACCCTTCTCGGCCAATGAGAACAAAGGCGCCCTCGCGTTCGACGAGGGCGCCCTCGATCTAACCGCCGCAGCCGTCGCCGGCCAGCGGCGGAATCAGGCGGTGTTTACGGGCAACCGCACTTGTAGATCAGGCCGTTGAACAGCGGGTGGTACGGCACTGGGCGACGCAGCGACAGGTAGTGGCGCGTCAGGTTGTACGGGCTAGGTGGCTGGCTCGGATAGCAGCGCGCACCGTAGCCCTGCACCGAGCTCGGATTGGCCAGAGCATCGTTGATCACCTGCTGGGGCACGTACTTCTCCAGGCCGCGGCAAGCGATCGGTTCGTCGCCCCCGCCAGGTCCCGTAGTGGCCGTCGGCTGAACCGTGACTTCCTGGCACTCCAGACCATAGGTCGTCTTCTGGGTCTGCGGTTGCGGCGTGCCCTGGCTGAACGTCAGCTTCTTGCGCCCGAGCACGAACACCTCCGCCTTGTGCAGGCCGAGGTAGAACATGCCGCCGCCAATCCGGTCACCGGGGCTGGTTGACGGCCGCAGATCAACCCACACCGGCGGCGACTTGCTGAAGTCGATGGCGTAGGTCGAAGTGTTGGTAGCCTCGTTGCTGCGCATGAAGTTCTGCGTCGCGCCTCCGTAGAGCACCATCCAGTTGCGATCGACATCGAACCCGGCGCCGTGGAAGTAGAGGCCGCGGGTTCCGGAGACGGCAACCGTCGACAGCTTAGCCTTTGTCGGATCCGGATCGGACAGGTCCAGCTCGCGGACGGTGTTGTCAGCGTTGGAAATGTTGGTCGTGCCGCCGTAAATCAGCATCCGCTTGCCGGTCGGGTCATAGACCATGCTGTGGGCGAAAAGCCGCAGTCCAGCGCCGCTCAACGTATTCCACTTTGGCTCGCCGGTCGTTGGATCGAAGCTCAGGTACTGGGTGTCCAACGTGGTGGCATTGCAGGGCTGCCCGGCAAGGACATCCGGAAGCTTGCAGTTGCCGATACCGCCCGTCACCCAAATCACATCATGGATTGGGTCATATGCGGCGGCGGCAAAGGCACGCTTGGTGAACGAACCGGCCGGCGAGATGACCTCCCAGTTTCGCGTCTTGGTTAGATAGCGCTGTACGTCGTCGGTGGCATTGCCAGAGGCCGGATCGTTGATGCCACCGAAGAAGTACACCGCCGAAAGGTCATTGTCGGCCCCCTTGGCACGGTAGGCGCCCGCTGCCCCAACCAGGGAGCGTGCGCCGCCCACGGACACCGGTGAGTGATTGGCCCGCAGGGTGGTGCCGGACAGATCGGCCACCTCCACCTGCGACTGGGTCTCGAACTGCTCGTTGACGCCGCCGTAGATGTACAACCGGTTAGCGTCAGTGTCGAGTGCCGTGGCAACGTGGAACACCGTTCGGTTCGAAGAACCGATGTTCCGCCACGTGCACTGGAGCTGCTGCTGGTACGGGCCGGCTTGCGCCGTGGTCGCGGCCATCGCCACCAGGCCAACCACCGCGGCGATCGCCAGCACCAGCAACACTGGCCTGATTGCGTTGCGCTCTGCCTTCACGATCTCTCTCCTTTGTGGAACCGGAATGTAGGCTGCGGGAAGGCCATTCCTTCCCCGATTCGGACACCGTCAGCTCACGTCGGCTCGGGCCTGCGCTTGCCGCCCGGCGTCTGTCCCCACGCCAGGGCTACCCAGCCGTCACTACCCATACAGTACTCTGCCTGCCGTCGGACGGCAAGCGCCACTGCGTAGCTCCCAGGCGCTGCTCGGCGGCCACTTGTAAGGACAGCCAGAGGTTACGCCGCCGGCCGAACCTAACGGCATCCGCACTCATATACGACGCTGTTGTACAGCGGGTGAAATGCCACGGGCCGATCCAGGACCAGCCAGGTGCGACGCACATTGTATGGGCTGGGCGGCTGGCTGGGGAAGCAGAGCTGGCCCCAACCCTGGATTGTGGTCGGGTTGGCCAGGGCGTTGGCAATGACCGCCGCCGGGACATAGCGGCTCACATTCGGACAGGCCTTGGGTATCTCCGGGCCGGAGTACGGTGGCGTCGGCACAGGCGGAGCGACGCTGGACGTGCACTCCAAAGCCCAGGTGGTCCGGGCGACGTCGAACTGCGGCGCCGGTGGGCTGCCCCCGTAAGCCACCTTCAGCCGACCGAGGGTGACAACCGCTACCCCGTGTCCTCGTTCGAAGCCCATGGCACTGCCAATCCGGTCGCCAGGACTGCCCGAAGGCCGCAAATCAGCCCAAGCGGGCGGTGACGACCGCAGATCCAGATAGTAGGTCACGCTGTTGGTGGACTCGTCAGGCCGCAGGAAGGCCGAGCGGACGCCACCGTAGATCACCAGCCAGCGGTACTCGGTGTCCAGCGACGCGCCGTGGAAGTACAGGGCCGGTACCTGCCCAGTGGTGGCGAGCGTCGACCAGGTAGCCATGGCCGGGTCGCCGCCTGATAGATCGAGCGCCTTGACGACGCTAGAGCCCGCGGTGCCATTCGAAGTGCCGCCGAACACCAGCAAGCGTTGTCCGACCGGATCGTACACCGCAGTGTGTCCGTAAAGCGCCAGGGCCCCGCCGGGCAGCACATTCCAGGTAGCGCGATCCTGGTCATCAAAGCTCAGGTAGACGGTCTCGATGGCCCGGGCCGTGCACGGTCTGCCGGCGGCCAGATCAGTCAGCACGCACTGGCCAATGCCGCCAACCACCCAGATCACGTCGTGACGGGAGTCGTAGGCGGCAGCAGCGAACATACGGGCCCCGAAGAGGCGATCGTTCGTCGGCACGATGCGCTCCCAGCGGCCTGACTTGGTGTAGTAACGCTGGACGATGTTCCCCGCCTGACCGCGCGTGGCGTCGCCCATGCCGCCGAAGAAGTAGACGGCCGAGACATCGGAATCAGCCCCTTTGGCCCGATAGGCCGCCGCGCCGCCGGCGAGTGGCAGGGCACCACCGGCCGCCACTGGCAAATGGTTGGCTACCAGGTCAGGCGCGGACAGATCCACGGCCTCCACCAGCTTGTGAACCTGCAACGATTCGTCAAGGCCACCGTAGACGTAGAGGCGTCTGGCATCAGTGTCGACGGCCGCCGCCGCATGCATAACATCGCGCGTCGAGGAGCCGATCAGCTTCCAGCCGCAGCTCAGCGCCTGGCGAGTCGGCTCAGGCCGCGCAGCCAGCCCGCCTATCGGGTCGTCGGCGCGCACGCCTGGCGGAATACCCAGGGCCACGAGCGCCAGGGGCGCCGCCACACCCAGAGTCAGAGCGGCCAGCCGGTGGAGCCAGGATGAATGAGTTAGCCTTGCCACGATATCCCTCCTTGTCGAGCTAGCGGCACCCAGCATAGTACTCCATCTGGACTGGAGCCGCTAGCGCGCCCGGCATGCCGGGCCGTCCTCGGGGCCCTCGCGCCGCCAATTGACGGCTGGACTTGCCCTCGTGGCGCGCCGACCATTAGGATAGCCGCCAGGAGGCGGACAAGCTAATGGCGGATCGCGATGCCTTGGTGGAGTGCGTGCCGAATTTCAGCGAGGGCCGGGACACGGCGGTGATCCGGCGGATCACCGATGCCATCGAGGGTGTGGATGAGGTTCGGCTGCTGAACACTGACCCGGGGCAGGCAACCAACCGCACCGTGGTCACCTTCGTCGGCCCGCCGGACGCGGTGCTGGAGGCTGCCTTCCGCGGCATCGCCACCGCCGCCGAAGTCATCGACATGAGGCACCACCGGGGCGAGCATCCCCGAATCGGCGCCACGGACGTCTGCCCCCTGGTGCCCATCCGCGGCATCACGATGGAGGAAACCGTAGAGCTGGCGCGGCGACTCGGCGAGCGCGTCGGGCGGGAGCTGGGGATTCCCGTCTACCTGTATGAGTACGCCGCCAGCCGGCCAGAGCGGCGCAACCTAGCCGCCATTCGCCAGGGGGAGTACGAGGGTCTAGCTCAAAAGTTGCGCGATCCCCAGTGGCAGCCAGACTTCGGGCCAGCGGAGTTCAATCCGCGAAGTGGCGCGACCGTCATCGGTGCCCGCGACTTCCTGGTGGCCTACAACGTCAACCTCAACACCACCTCAGTGCGCCGCGCGAATGCTGTGGCTTACGACATCCGCGAGAAGGGCCGCCCGCTGCGCCAGGGTGACCCCCTGACGGGCGAAATCGTGCGCGACGAAAAGGGCGAGCCGGTCTGGATTCCAGGCAGTTTGAAGGCAGTCAAGGCCATCGGCTGGTACATCGAGGAGTATGGCATCGCCCAGATATCGATCAACCTCACCAATCTCCGCGTTACGCCCTTGCACATTGCCTTTGAGGAGGCGTGCCGCCGCGCGGAGGCCCGTGGGTTGCGGGTCACAGGCTCAGAGATCGTCGGCATGGTGCCGCTGCAGGTAATCTTAGATGCCGGCCGCTATTTCCTAGCCAAACAGCAACGCTCACTTGGCGTCTCAGAGGCCGAGTTAGTGAAAATCGCCATTCGGTCCCTGGGTCTGAACGATGTAACTCCCTTTGACCCCAAGCAGAAGATAATCGAATACATTCTGGCGAATCCCAAGGACACTCGTCTGGCCGATATGACACTACGCGGCTTTGCCGACGAGACGGCCTCCGAATCGCCAGCGCCGGGGGGCGGCTCAGTGGCCGCGCTGGTTGGCTCACTGGCTGCGGCACTTGGCTCCATGGTGGCCAATCTGTCGGCCCATCGGCGCGGCTGGGACGATCGCTGGCAGGAGTTCTCCGACTGGGCAGTCCGGGGCCAGGCGATCAAGGACAGCCTTCTCCGGCTGGTGGACGAGGACACCCGCGCGTTCGAGGCGCTCATGGCGGCCCGCCGGATGCCGCGCGGAACGGAGGCCGAGGTACAGGCCGCTGATGAAGCCTTTGACAGTGCAGCGAGGCGAGCCATCGAAGTCCCGCTAGAGGTCATGCGCCAAGCCTGCCGCAGCCTCGATCTACTGGCCGCCATGGCCGAGATCGGCATGGAGAGCTCAGTCTCCGACGCCGGGGTGGGCGCCGCTTGCGCCCGCGCCGCAGTCCACAGTGCCCTGTACAACGTGCTGATAAACGCCCCAGAGCTGCGCGACGTCGCCAGCCGCGAGGCCATACTGGCCGAAGCAAGATCGATGGCGGCCGAAACCGACAAGCAGGAAGAGGCGATCAGGCGGATGGTCCTGAAACGCCTGTCCCAATAGGGGTGCGTCGGCCAGTCCTGTGCCGCGGCAGGTTCAGCGCGTGTCGCGAAAGCGAACGGCCGGCGCGGGCATGCGGCTGAGGACTCGATGCCGCATAGACGTTACGGTCTGACTCGGTGCTGCCAAGGCTACAACCGGCTGCCGTCAGGGGGTTGATTGCTGCCGCAAGTCAATCACCCGCCGCGCCTTGCCCAAACTCCGCTCTATCGAGCCTGGTTCGAGCAGCTCAACTTGGGTCTTGATCCCCAACACAGCGAGCAGACGCTCGACCACCCGGTCGCGCAGCTCGGCCTGGTCGGCCTCCGTCATGGCGAACACCCGGTCTTGAGCCTCAACGCGCACTGTGAGCCGATCCAGGGGCTGCCGATCGACGATGATCTGGTACTGCTCGCCGAGCTCCGGGACTTTCATGAGCACCTCTTCGATCTGGCTCGGGAAGACGTTCACCCCGCCGACGATTAGCATGTCGTCGCTGCGTCCAGTGACCCGCAGGATCCGTGGGTGGCTCCGACCACAAGGGCAGGGCGTCCAGTCAACCCTTGCCAGGTCCTTCGTCCTGTAACGCAGTAACGGCATAGCTTCGCGCGTCAGCATCGTAAACACCAGTTCGCCGCGCGTCCCAGGCGGCAACGGCTCGCCGCTCTCCGGATCGATCGTCTCGACCAGGAACTCGTCACTCCAAATGTGCAGGCCATATTGCTCTTCGCACTCCACCGCGACGCCGGGCCCATAGAGCTCCGACATGCCGTAAACATCGTGAGCCCGCATGCCGAAAGTGGTCTCCAGCTTGCGTCGCGCCTCCTCCGACCAGGGCTCAGCGCCGAACATGCCGATACGAACGCAGAAATCGGCCTTGGGATCGTACCCTTCCTGGACTGCCGCTTCGGCCAGGAATACAGCATAGGAAGGCGTACAGGCCAGAACTGTGCTGCGCATGTCTTTCATGATCATTAGCTGGCGGATGGTGTTACCAGTGCTGGTGGGAATCACAGTGGCACCCAACGTCTCGGCGCCGTAATGAAATCCAAGGCCGCCGGTGAAAAGCCCGTATCCGTATATGTTCTGGACAATGTCACCTTGCCTGACGCCAGCGGCGGCATAGGTCCGCGCCATCAGCCTATTCCAGGTGTCCAGGTCGCGCCGCGTATAGCCCACCACCGTTGGTTTGCCCGTAGTGCCCGACGAGGCATGGAAGCGGATCACCTCTTCCCGGGGTACGGCAAGGATGCCGTAAGGGTAGTGATCTCGCAGGTCGTTCTTGACGGTGAAGGGAATCCTTGGCAAGTCATCCAGACCCTGTACGTCCTCAGGCCGCAGGCCAAGCTCGTCGAATCGGCGCCGGTACATCGGGACCCGTTCGTAGGCGTAGCGCACCATGTGGCGCAGACGCTCGGCCTGGAGCTCGCGCAGGGCATCTGTTGGCAGCGTCTCGATCGCGGGTTCGAACATGGCTCCTTTCCCCCATTGTTGTGTTCGTGACTGTGGCCGATCACCAGCCAAGACGAATATACAGCCCAGTGAGTAGACCCGTCGCCAGCGTCAGGATGACAGCCACCGCCAGCAGTTTGCGCATGACCGCCGACTCGATTTCCGTGCCGGCCTGAATGGTCGCCACGGCGTTGTTCACCTTCGCCGGGGTTACCGCACTGGCCACGCCGCCGGCGACAGCATGGGCGCCGTAGAGCGTCATGAACGCGGAATCGGTCAGGCCCAGATCACCGGCCGCCTGCTTCTGGATCGGGTAGAACATGACGTTCGAGCTGGCTTCCGAACCGCCGACTACGGCCCCGAATAATCCCAGCCAGGCGCCGACCAACACGTAGGCAGCACCAAACACCTGAGCCAGAGTCGAGCCTACGATCACATTCATGTTGAGGGTGCCGTAGTGAGCCGACCGGACGAGCTCGCCTTGGACGGCTTCCATGGCTGAGAATTGCATGACGTAGGCAATGCAGAAGTAGACCGCGTAAGCCAGGAACGGCCCCCCCGCCCGCGCCAGCCAGGTGCGCGTCGCCTGTCCGAGCTGGGCCATGCTCGGCCGCAAGAACGGCAAGGACAAGAAAATGCTGGCAACAATGGCTGTGTAAATGGCCGCGAGGACATTAAGGTCCACGAATTGATTTGAGTAAAATCGGATGACTTCCAAACGCCCCGGGAGAGCCGCGAGCCAGTTATTGATCTTTGGTACGCTGATAACAATGGCCAAGAAGGTGAGGATAATCCATGGCGATAGAGCGCGCGTGAAAGACGGGCCCGCAGGCGAGTTTGACACCGGCAGCGGAGTCTCGTTTTGGCGAGCGGCTGCGTGGGCATCCGGTCGGCGCTGCCAGCGATCGTACAGCTGCAATGCAGCCATCGCCAGCAGACCGGCGAATGCACCCACCACACGCACCGGGATGATCTCCACCTGGCGCCATTCGTTTATGGCAGTGAAGCACAGGCAGGCGACAGCCAGAGCCAGTCCGATGATAACCGCCCCAACCCAGCCACGACGCATAGCTGCCCGACCGCCGATGAACCACAACAAAGCAAAGGCCAGCCCAACGCTGATCACCGGCAGGAAGAGCGCGATCTTGTAAGCGAACGTCCAGGCGGAGAAGCCGAACACCTCGGCCGGCAGCGTAACCGGGATCGATAGCAGGGCGAAGGAGGTGGAGGCATTGTAGCCCAGAACGGCAATCGCCACGGCACAGAATGGCGTGAACCCCATGACCACGAGCAGCGGCGGGAACAGGGACGGCGTCACCACTCCAAGGCTGGTCAGAAAGGATCCGAAGCCCACGCCAATGTACAGCGCCTGATTCTCAGCGCCACTCACCACCCGCTGGATACGGTCGGAGATGACCTTCAGCGCGCCCGTGGCGCCCATCAGATAGATCATATACATCGTCGCCACAACGGAAACCGAAATGCCAAACGACTTCAGGAATCCAATCGCGCTGGCCGCTAGAGCCACCTCGAGCGGGGTGCGACTGTAGAGCACGGCCACCAGCAAGGCAGCAAGCAAGCCGACAAACGCCATCCGCAAGCCGCTCTGCCGAAAGATGGTGATGCCAAGCAAGACGAGCAGCAGTGGGCCGATGGCTAACAGAAACCCAACCAAGTCTATCCTCCTCAGTGGGGGCCGATACCCTGGACCGGCCAGTAGTGGGGCGCGAGTATACGTCCGAAGTCGTCGCTGTCAACTCGCCCCGGCGCCTTGCGGCACGGCCGCTGCGACACGCTCGGCATAGCCGCTGTCATTAGTGGCTGTTAAAGGCCACCTTGCCCGACTCGCCTGGGGCCGCGGAAGCTGGCAGTTGGGTGCCCGATGCCAGGCGAGGCTAAGGGCCTGCCGGCCGCCCGCACGGCAACGGCGACAGCCGGTGCCCGACTAGCCCAGAGAGCGCATTCTGGCCGATTGCAGATGACAGAGAGCGACCGCCAGGGCGTCGGCGGCGTCATCAGGCTCGGGGACGGCGTCCATACCAAGCAAACGGGTCAGCATTCGCTGCAGCTGACGCTTGTCGGCATTGCCACAGCCTGTCAAGGCCAGCTTGACCTCCCCTGGTTTGTACTCGTGGACCGGCAGACCGGCCTGCCCCGCCGCCAGGAGCACTACGCCGCGCGATTGGCCAACTGCCAGGGCAGTCGAGACATTGCGAGCGAAGAACAGCTCCTCTACCGCCACCACGTCAGGCGCGAGGCGTTTGAGCAGCTCAAGCAGAGCCGAGTACAGGTGGCTGAGGCGCAAGGCCATCGATTCCCCGGCCGCGGTTCGAACTACGCCGAAATCAACCAGCTCTGCGCTGTCCGCAAGTCCAGGCACTCCGTCCAGAACCCCATAGCCGGTGGCCGCTGTGCCGGGGTCAACGCCCATGACCCTCAGCCGCTGCGGTGGCTCGTCAAACCTCAACTCCCAGCCCGACTCGGCTCGCGGCTGCCCATGGCGGTAGGATGACGAGAACTGGCCAGGCGTTAGCGAAGCCTCAGGCCGCGGATCACAATGCTCGAGTGACAAGCTGCCCAGCGCCTGCAGACCCGCAACCAACGGATCGCCATGCTCGGGCGACAAGCTGCCCCGGCCTGGCGAGCCCTCAGGCCGCAAACGCGGCGATGGCCTCGTCGCTAATGGCGACGTTGGTCCACACTTGATCGACGTCGTCCAGCTCCTCTAGGTGCTCGATGAAGCGCATCACCTGGACGGTCTGCTTGGGGTCCAGTTCGATCTGGGTTGTGGGAATCATGGCCATCTCAGCCTGGCTCGTGTCGTAGCCGGAGCGAGCCAATGCGTCCTTCACCTCGCGAAAGTCGGCCGGTTCGGTGTACACGGTCACCAACGTATCCTCGACCTCAACGTCCAGGGCGCCGGCATCGATGGCTGCCAGAGCCAGGTCTTCGGCATCGACCCCGGCCACCGGTATGCCGATCGTGCCCCGTTGCACGAATTGCCAGGCCACGCTGCCCGACTCGCCGAGATTGCCACCGTGGCGACTGAACAGATGCCGGATCTCGCTCACCGTGCGGTTCCGGTTGTCGGTGACGGCGGAGAGCATGACCGCCGACCCAAACGGACCGTAGCCCTCGTAGACGATGTGTTCGAGTCGCGAGCCCTCCTTGTCCCCGCCCGTGCCCCGAGCTATGGCCCGTTCGATGTTCTCCTTCGGCATGTTGGCCGCCCGGGCCTTCTCCACGGCCAGCCGCAAGGCGAAGTTGGCTTCCACGTCACCGCCGCCCTCGCGGGCAGCAATGGTGATCGCCTTGGCAAGCTTGGTGAACACAGCACCGCGCTTCTTGTCGGCACTTTCCTTGCGATACTTGATGTTTGCCCATTTCGAGTGGCCAGACATTTCCCTTGCCTCACTTCTGTCCCCGATTATAGTCGGGCCTTCTTTCCGGCTGCAGCCGGGCATCAACTCTCTTTTGGCCCGTAGCGGCGCACCGCTATGGCTCACCTACTTGCCGCATGCTCAGGCTCAGTCGCCGGGCTTCCGGATCGATATGGACTATTCGTACCCGCACTCGCTGGCCCTCAGAGACGACATCCCTGGCATCCGCAAATTCCCGGTCAGCCAGCTCCGAAAGGTGGATCAATCCCTCCACGCCCTGTGCAATGCGCGCAAACGCGCCGAAGGACACAACGTGGGTGACGTATGCGTCGGTGATGTCACCTGGATGGTACAGGTCGACAACATCGGCCCATGGATCGGGCTCCAGCCGTTTCAGGCTCAACGCCACACGCCGCTCATGCCGATCCACGCTGAGCACGAACACCGAGACCTCCGACCCTGGGACCACAACGTCGCTGGGATGCCGGATGCGCAGCCAGCTAAGCTCGCTGATGTGGATCAGCCCGTCGACGCCGCCAAGGTCAACAAAAGCGCCGAAGTCGCACAGCGCCCGCACCCGGCCGTTAACCACCGCGCCGACATGCTGCTCAAGTTCGTCCAACCGCCGGTCGATCACCTCGTCAGCACACGCGATGGCGCGCTCGGAACAAATGATTCGGTTGCGCGAGCGGTCAACCTCAATCAATCGCAGATTCAGACTGCGACCGATCCAGGCTTCCAGATCAAGGGCTAGCTCCTCGGAGCCCAAACTGGGCGGCACGTCGGCCAGCTGAGAGGCCGGCACAAAGCCGATGGACTCGCCAATCCGGACTAACAGCCCTCCCCTATTCGCGCCTATGACTGAGGCGGTGAAGATCTCACCGGCCTCCGCCCGACAGCGCAGTTCCTCCCAGTAGGCCTCGTCGCGCTCGGATCTGGGCTCTCGACTATGCTGGCTCACGCGTCGGGACTCGATTGTGGCGCCGTCATCGGGCGGCGACGGAATCCCGTAGGTGTCCTCCTCCAGCGACGAGTACGGAGCCGACTCGCTCAACAGCGCCTCCCAGTGGGCTTCGTCCAGCGGCTGCTCCCAGGGCGGCAATTCCTCGTCCAAGTTGCGCCTCATCTACCCTCCTGGCATGCCCCAAAGCGGCGTAAGCTCCAACCGCAGGGCATCGAACAATTGGAGCACCGCCAACGCAGCGTGTCAAACCGCTGGCGACGCATACGTTGCCTGGCAACGTTTGACCAGGCATTGGCCCAACCGTAGGATTGTGGGATCGTTCGACGGATCGCCAGGTCCGTGTGGCGGCGCTCGTCGTGTCGATGATGCTGGCCATGTTCGAAACCCTGACCGACAGACTGCAACAGCTCTTCGCCCAGCTTGGCCGTAAGGGACACCTGACCGAGCGAGACGTCGACGCCGCGATGCGCGACTTGCGGCTCGCGCTCCTCGAGGCGGACGTCCACTACAGCGTGGTGAAGGAACTCACGTCGCGGGTGCGCGAGCGGGCCATCGGCAGCGAGGTCCGGGACTCGCTGAGCCCAGCTCAACAGGTGGTCAAGATTCTCTATGGCGAGCTCGTCACCATGCTGGGATCACCGGCGCCACTTGACTTGGGTCGGGGCGAGCCGCCCGTGATTCTGCTGGCCGGCCTCCAAGGTTCGGGCAAGACCACGACCGCGGCCAAGCTGGCTCACCATCTTCGTCAGCGCGGCCGCCGGCCTATGCTTGTGGCTGCGGATACGCGTCGTCCGGCAGCTGTGGAGCAGCTGGCAACGCTTGGCAGTCAGCTTGATCTGCCGGTTTTCACCGCGGGCGTCTCGGGCAATCCGGTGGACATCGTGCTGCGAGCGGTCGATGAGGCCCGGCGCAACGCCCACAACGTGGTAATCGTGGACACCAGTGGGCGACTGCAGATCGACGAGGTGCTCATGGCCGAGCTTCATGCGATGAGGGACCGCACCCGACCGGCGGAAGTACTCCTCGTCGCCGACGCCATGACCGGCCAGGAGGCGTTGAACGTCGCCCGAGCGTTCCACGAGGCGATCGGCCTGACCGGCCTGATTCTGACCAAAGCCGAGGGCGACGCACGCGGCGGCGCCGCCCTGTCAATGCGGGCCGTCACCGGTGTTCCCATCAAGTACTTGGGCGTTGGTGAGAAGCCGGCTGCTCTGGAGGTCTTCGAGCCGGAGCGGATGGCCAGCCGGATCCTGGGACTTGGCGACATCAAGACCCTCATAGAGCGGGCCGAGGCAGCAGCAGGCGATGTCGACGCTGTTGGCTGGGGACGACGGGCGGCGGCCGGCCAGCTCGACCTGGAAGACTTCCTGCGCCAGCTGCAACAGATCAGGCGCGTTGGGCCCTTGCAAGAGTTGTTGGCCATGATTCCGGGCGTCAGTACGCTGCTGCGTCAGGCGCCCGACCTCGACGAGCGCAGCCTGAAGCGTGTCGAGGCTATCATTCAGTCGATGACGCCTGAGGAGCGACGCCGCCCTCGCCTCCTCGACGCCAGCCGTAAACGGCGGATCGCCGCTGGCAGCGGCACGACGGTGCAGGAAGTGAATCTGCTGCTGCGCCAGTTTCAGCGCAGTCAGGAGCTACTCAAGCATCTCGCCCGCGGACGCATGCCGCGCGGCATCTTCCCACACCTCTAGAGGAGACGTGATCCAATGGTTCGAATTCGACTTCGCCGCTTGGGGGCCAAGAAGCAGCCGGCTTACCGCATCGTAGTGGCCGACAGCCGCGCCCCGCGTGACGGCCGCTTCATCGAGATCATCGGCCATTACAATCCCCGCACGGATCCGCCGCGGATTGTTGTCCGCGAAGACCGCGCTCTCTACTGGCTGTCTCAGGGCGCGCAGCCGTCGGGAGCGGTGGCCGCATTCTTTGCCAAACTCGGTCTGCCCGAGAAGTTGGCCCAAGTGCGTGCCGGCGCGGCGATCGAAGAGGTCGCTGCGCCGCCAGCTCCAGAGGTGAAGTCGCCAGCGACGCCTCGGCGTCCGGCCAGAGGGGGCAAGGCAACGGCGGCTCCTCCGGCCACTGAGGAAGCGGCGGCCCTCCTCGACGAGGCTACCGCTGTCCCGGAGTCACCGGTGGCCGAGCCGATAGCGCCCCCGGAGGAAGGCAGCCTGGCCGGCGGGCCTGCCGTGGCCAAGGCGACCGCTGGCATCGAGAGTCTCGGCCTGCCGCCTCGCATCACGAAGGCCCTGGAGGCCGCTGGTGTCACTTCTGTTGGCCAGCTCTCAGATCTGTTAGCGGCGGGTGATCAATCCTTGTTGGACCTGCCCGGCATAGGTGCCAAGGCGTTGGACGAGATCCGCGCTTGCCTGGCTGAGGACGGAGCCACGAAGGAGGAGTAGGATGGCTGACATACCGGGGTTCGTGGCTTACGTCGCGGCGGCCATCGCCACGGCTCCCGATCGCGTGGTCGTTACCACAACGCGTCGCGGCCAGCAGCACGTGGTCCGTTTGACGGTGGCGCCCCAGGACATGGGGCGCGTCATTGCCCGCGAGGGTCGAGTGGCGAATGCCATACGGGCGGTGCTGCGCGCGGCGGCGACGGAGGAACGCTGGGGGCTGGAGATCGCCGATTGAGGCGCCGGAGGCCAGAGTTCCTGGCCGTGGGTCGCATCGGGCGACCGCACGGCGTGCGGGGCGAGTTGCGCGTCGAGGTGCTCACGGAATTCCCAGAGCGCTTCGCGCCCGGCGAGCGGATGCTCGTCGGCACTGAAGGGACGAGGAGCCCACAGCCCGTTACCATCCTCGAGGTGCGCTCTCACCAGGGGCAACTTCTCGTGCGGTTCGACCTGGCAAGCGACCGCGATGCTGCGTCGCGGCTGACCAATCAGTTGCTTTACATACGGACCGCTGAGGCCCGCAGGCTCCCGCCAGATAGCCATTACGCCTACGAGTTGGAGGGCCTCAACGTACTGACCGTCGGGGGTCGACATTTGGGTTCGGTAACTCGGGTTCTGGAGACCGGCAGCGCCGATGTCCTTATCGTCTCTAGCGGCCGTCGTCAGCTTCTCCTGCCGATGATCGCCAGCGTGATAGCCAAGATCGACGTTGACGCCGGCCAGATACTCGTCACACCGTTGCCCGGACTGATCGACGAGAGCGAGGGCCCGTCAGCCGACTGACCGCCAGGAAGCGGCCGGTGTGTGTTCCTGGTCGGCTCGTGAGCACGCTCCGGTTGGCCCGGGGGCAGGATCGTGGCACCGGCACGTCAGGGCACCGACCTCGAGCCAAAGGGAGAAGCCGAAGCCCCAGCCAGAGTCGCGTTGTCAGCTGGCGCTTCGGACGCTCGCTGGCCAGTCGAGCCGGCCGTCAAGCCCCGGCTAGCGGCGCAAGAGAGTCGGCAGAAACGCTCGGTGGACTGGTGCCCGCGATGAGGTGGCCGTGGCCCCCACCTCAGGCGTCGGCGAGACGCGAACTTCGGTGGGCATCACGGTTGGCGGGGTGGGTGTAAGCGGGACTGTCGGTGAAGCCGGCTCCAGAGTTGACGTGGCCGTCGCCGTGGCTGTGGCGGTCGGCTGCGGTGTCCAGGTGGGTGGCCGTGTTGGCACCGTCGTCGGCCCAGTACCGGGCCATTGGAAAAGCTGGAGTCGGTTGTTCGCGGTGTCGGCTATTAGAATCCGGCCGTCCGGCGAGACCGCGATGCCACTCGGCCGCCAGAACTCGCCCGGACCCGGGCCAATATCCTCGGCGAAAACGGCCACCACCGGCAATCGGCCACTGCCGCCGGCGGTCAGCGAGAATACCTGGATCCGGCTCCGCGTCTCCTTGTCGTTCTCCAAGACGTACAGATATCGATCGTCGGCTGCCAAGGCGACCGGCATCCACAGGACACCAACGGGCACCTCGGCTTCGCCCGTCGGGCCAACAGAGGGTCCATCGGCCACAATGCCCAGACAGCGGCCTTCGTCAGAGAAAGCGCGAACGCGATTCCGCCCCCGCTCCAGGGTGAACAACTTGCCATCCGGTCCCACAGCCAGGGCCACCGGGAACTGCAACTCGCCTTGCTCGCGCGGGCAATCGCCGCCAGTGATGATCCGCACCAATGAGCCATCGCCGAACGCCGCGCGGTGCACAACGCGATGGTTCAGCGTATCGGCAATGAACACGTCGCCGTTGGGTGAGACGGCAACGGCCTGGGGTCCCCGCAACCCGTCCCCACCAACGCGCGGCGTGCCATCGCCCCACCGGCCGAAGTGGGTGCCATCAGGACCAACGAGCACCACCATGTGCTGCTGCGGATCGGCAATGTAGACCACGGCTTCCGGAAACGTGGGCCCGAACCGCTGCACCGCGACACCCGTGGGTCCAGAGAAGCTGTAGTCTGGTCGCTCCAATACACGCACGGCTCTGTCGCCGGCATGGGGATCGATGATCGTCACCTGATCGCTTCCCAACTCGGCCACGACATAGTGGTCCTGATCCAGCGCCACGGCCACCGGCTGGTCGTAGTAATCGGGGGCCGTGCATCGGCGTGCCAGACGGACGATCTCCCCCTCTGGGGCAATCATGAACAGGCTCATCTCGACCGAGAAGGCGTCGGTAAGCACCGCGCCGCCGCCCTGAAGCATCGACGCGCCCTGGAATGGATAAGAGTCGTCCAGACTCTCGTTGCTGAGCACCCGAGGCCCGTCCACGATCTCCATTCGCGCATTGAAGCGCCAGACCCGGGGCAGACGGTACTGGGGATCGTAGTCGCGAACCACTCCGCCGCCGTCGGGATTCAGAGCCAGACCGGTGGGCCTGTAGAGCCGCGCGCAATTCGTCCAGACATCGTCAGGGGAGCCGTCCGGCTTGAAGCGGGCAAGGCGATCGTTGTCCCGGTCCGCAACCCAGAGGCGGCCCGCAGCATCCACCTCCACGGCGGTCGGTCGCATGAGCTGACCAAGGCCGGTCCCCGGCGAACCGATGCGCTTCAGAAAGACGCCGTCGGCGCTGAACTTGCTGATATCGTTGGCTGACCAGTCCGAGACATAGACGTTGCCGGCGCCATCGACGGCAATTCCGGTGGGCGTCACGAAGCCGCCATCACCCCGACCTCGATAGCCCCACATTAGCACCCCTGCGCCGCTGAAGCAGTCGGCATGACCCTCTTCGAAACACTCGGGAGCCGGCTGGAAACGCTTCACCTTGTGCAGGCCGCGATCGACTACATAGACGTAGCGGCCGTCGGGGCTCACCGCCACATCAGTGGGATCGAAAAACTCACCCGGTCCCCGGCCTCGTCGCCCCCAGGCGCCGATCGGCAGGCCAGTGGAGGTAAACACCTGGATGCGGGCGTTGCCGTGGTCGACGACGAAGATGCGCCGGTCGGCGGCCGGCGAAGCAGCCACACCCAGTGGTTCGTTCAGTGAACCGCGGGGGGCCTCGCCACTGATGAGCCGCGCGAACTGCGGCGGGGCAACTTGGGCCGAGGTGCTGGGCACGTCCGCACTCAGGAGCAGTGCTCCCAATGTGAGCGCGCCTGTCAGTCGCACGCCAGACCGTGCGCCCAGACTCCACCGTAGGCGCTCTAAACCCCGCCAGTGTATCGGACGCCGAATCATCGTCCTCCGCGTTGCCTGGGACGCGACACCATAGCCCTTAGACCAGCATTGTACCTCGATTGGCTGTCGACAGTCCAGATGGACCCGGGATCACGCTACCGGGGTACGGCTTGGCAACACCCCGCTTCGCCGTCCGCTGCTCGCGGGCGCGCCCGGCAAGGCACAAATAACCAGACGGCTGGCCGGACGGCGCCCACACTTGCCGCGCGAACTGAGCTCGCGCTATATCTTGGACGCACAAGCAGCCCGAAACGTTTCGATCAATCGCCACCCGGGTGCCCTGCGGCCTATCGACGTTGAGTCTATTCCCCCACCTCGAACGCGACCTCGAGTACCGGCGACGAACTGCGCCGCGGTGGTCGCTGCTTGTGGCAGTCCTCTCCACTGCGGCCATCACCGTACTGGTGGCTCGTCCGGCAGAAGTGAGGAGCCGACTCCTGGCGCTCTTTCCATCCCCGACGCCAGGCGCCACTCCGACGTCGGGCGCGCTGGTAGCCAGGGCAACGGCTGAGGCAGCCGCCCAGGCAGGCGACCTTACGTCCGCCGCCTCAGCTTGGGCAACCGCCGTTGCCCACGAGCCCGAATTGGTGGCTGGTTACCGCGCCTTGGCCCGCATTCACGTCTTGCGGCGACGTTACGAGTCGGCTCTTGAGGCGGCCAATAAAGCGGTCGAGCTCGCGCCCAATGACGCTGACAGCTACGTGGCGCTGGCGACAGTGCAGGACTGGTCGGGCGACACCGCCTCGGCAGTGCGGACCGCCTTGCTGGCGGTCGAGCTAGCCCCTGATTCCCCCTCGGCCCACGCCGCGCTGGCTGAGGCCTATGCTGCCGACGGACAGTGGGACGCCGCTCAGCGAGAGGCCGAGTTAGCAGTCCGCCTGGACTCCAACCTGCCCGAGGCGGTGCGCGCTTTGGGGATGGTCCACGAGGTGCGCGGCGACTATGAGCGGGCCCTGGAGCAATACGAGCGGGCGGCCCAGCTAGCCCCACACTGGAGCCTGCTTCAGGTCGACATCGGCCGCCAGCACCGACTCCGTGGCGATGTCGGTGCTGCGCGGGCAGCATTCGACCGAGCCTTGCGCATCGACCCCGCAGATCCCGCGCCGCACGACAACCTGGGACTCCTGGCCCTCGACGCCGGTGATATCGACGCCGCAATCGCCCACTTTCGGCGCGCCATCGCTGTTCAGCCAGACTACTTCCCGGCCCATGGACACATGGGTTGGGCATACTATGCCGAGCGTCGCTGGGCTGAGGCAGCCAAAGCCTTCCGAGCGGCGATAGACTACGGGGCTCGGTCGGCCGAGTACTACTACGAGCTGGGATTATCCCTGGCCTACCAGGACCGGTGCGACGCAGCCCGCCCGTGGCTCGAGCGTGCTCTGGCGCTGGAGCCCGACTCGGTTCCAGCACGCGAGGGACTTCGCCTCTGTGGCAAGTAGACTCGGTCAGGCGGCTTTTGGCGCAGCATCTGCGTCAGGCGTAAGAAGCCGCGCTGGCGGCAGATTATTCGACTCTAAGATCTCCCCCGCCTGCAATTCGCTACGCTGAAGGCGGCTGCCTACCCCACCGCATTGCCCCGTTGACGCTTGCCGCCAGAGCGGGAGCCGTGCTATACTCGTTAGCGCTCTCCCATCGGGAGTGCTAATACCCCATCCGACGGCCCGCGCCTTGCGGGTCGCCACGGCAAACAGGAGGAATGACCAAAGCATGAGCGACGTCAGACTGCAGCCATTGGCTGACCGGGTTGTCGTCGAGCCGATCGAGCACGAGGAGATGACCCCCAGCGGTATCGTGCTACCCGAGACGGCGAAGGAGAAGCCGCAACGAGGCAAGGTTCTTGCCGTCGGGCCGGGCCGCCTGGAAGAAGGTAAGAGGGTGCCGATGGACGTGCAGGCAGGCGACACGGTCATCTTCGCCCGCTACGCCGGCACGGAGTTCAAGCTCGATGACAAGAAGCTACTGATTCTAAGCGAGAAGGACATTCTTGCGAAGCTCGAGAACTAAGTGAAGTCTTACTAGCCTGTGACGAGCAAAGGAGTGAACTGCTAAATGGCCAAGATGATTGTTTTCGACCAGGATGCACGGCGCAGCTTGAAACTAGGGGTGGACACGGTGGCCAACGCCGTGAAGACCACTTTGGGCCCCAAGGGGCGCAATGTGTCCCTGGCGCGCAAGTTCGGAGCGCCGACCGTGACCCACGATGGCGTGACGGTCGCCAAGGAGATTGAGCTGAGTGATCCACTGGCCAACGTGGGCGCCCAGCTGTTCAAGGAAGCGGCCATGCGCACCAACGACGTGGCCGGTGATGGCACCACGACGGCCACCGTGCTGGCTCAGGCAATGGTCGAGGAAGGACTGCGCAACGTCGCCGCGGGCGCGAACCCGATGCTGATCAAGCGGGGCATCGAGAAGGCTACGACGGCTGCGGTCTCCGAGATCAAGAAACACTCCCGCGAATTGAAGGATAAGGAGGACATCGCCCACGTCGCCGCCATCAGTGCCAACGATGCTGAGATCGGCCAGCTGATCGCCGACGTCATGGACAAGGTGGGCAAGGACGGGGTGATCACGGTCGAGGAGTCCAAGGGGCTGCAGTTTGAGACGGAATACGTCGAAGGCATGCAGTTCGATCGGGGCTACATCAGTCCCTACTTCGTCACCAACATGGAAGAGCTCGAGACGGTGATCGAAGACCCACACATTTTGGTGACCGACCGCAAGATCAGCGCCGCCTCCGACCTGGTGCCCATCATGGAGAAGCTCATTCAGGTCGGTCAGCGAAGCTTCGTGGTGATCGCGGAGGATGTAGAGGGCGAGGCCCTGGCCACCATGGTGCTGAACAAGCTGCGTGGGACCTTCAGCTGTCTGGCGGTTAAGGCGCCTGGCTTCGGCGACCGCCGCAAGGCCATGCTGCAGGACATCGCCGTATTGACCGGCGCCACGGTCATTAGTGAGGACATCGGCAAGAAGCTCGAGTCGGTGGTGATCTCTGACCTGGGTCGCGCCGGTAAGGTTGTCGCCACCAAGGATGACACCACCATCATCGAGGGGCGCGGTGATCCGGCAGCCATCAAAGGCCGTATCGAGCAGATCCGCACCCAGATCGAGACGACGACCAGCGATTACGACAAGGAGAAGCTGCAGGAGCGGCTGGCCAAGCTGGCTGGCGGCGTGGCAATCATCCGCGTTGGGGCGGCAACCGAGGTGGAGCTGAAGGAGAAGAAACACCGCGTCGAGGACGCGCTCTCGGCGACCCGGGCCGCGGTCGAGGAGGGCATCGTGCCCGGCGGCGGCGTGACGCTTCTTCTGGCGCGCTCGGCGGTGCAAGCCGTGCAGGTCGAGCCCGGCAGCGACGAGGCCACAGGAGTGCGGATCGTGGAGCGGGCTCTGGCTGAGCCCACCAAGCAACTCGTCGAGAACGCCGGCGCCGACGGTGCGGTGATCATAAAGGAGATTGAGCGGCGCCACCAGGCCGAGAACAACCCGGCTATTGGCTACGACGTTCTGACCGAGCAGTACGTCGACTTGTTCTCGGCCGGAATCATCGACCCGGCCAAGGTCACCCGTGCCGGCCTGGAGAATGCTGCCTCCATCGCCGCCATGATCTTGACCACCGAAGCTCTGGTTGCGGACCAGCCGGAGAAGGAGAAGCCGCAGCCGGAGATGCCCGAGTACTAAGCCCCAGACGGGCTCTTGCGGGGAAGTCCAGGCGCGGGACACCGAGAGCGGTGTCCCGCGTCATTCTTTAGCCGCAACCTGGCCGCCCATCCCGTCGCCGCAAGCCAGGGAGGCCGAAGCAAGAGTGCACACGCTAGCAATGAGCTTGCGGCAGGTACAGGCCAGACACTACCTACCTAACGTAGTTGCGCTCTATTCGGGGCAAGAGTATGCGGTAGGCCGGGGTAGCCGCAACGGTTGCTGTGGGAGTGGCCGATACCGTCGGGCTGGCTTGCGGCTCCACGGTGGCCGTTGGGGTGGGAACCAAAGTGGCTGACGCGACCATGGTGGCGGTATGGGTGGCACTCGTGGGTGCTGAGGTTGGGCTCTCACTGGCCGTAGGCGTCGCCTCCGGGGTTGCGCCTGACGTGGGCGTGGCGGGTGGGCTACCGGTAGCGCTGGGCGAACCAAGCGGCGTCGGCGAGGCTGGATCGCGAGGGAAAGTCCCGACAACCCCCAACGCCGGGTCGCCCAGCCAGTTGAAGCCCACGATCAAGTCCCGCGCTGATGGGTCCGCCCCGAACAGGGCGATCTTGGCGGCAGTTGCCGCTGACCCGCCCCGCAGGCGCTCGCTGTAGACGCCGCGCAGCCAGGCCTGACCCAGGATCTCGTGTCCCGGACCGCTCCTCGAGCCGGCCGACGCCCAGCTGGCGATGGCGCCGCCCAGGGAGCGGACGCTGTGTACCTCGGCCAGACTGCGCTGTCCAGGCGCGGCAAAATAGCCGCTAGCGGCCGTCAGCTCGAGCATCAGCGGCAAAGGCGCATTGGCGAGAGCTGCCGCGTCGGCAACCGTCCAGATGTGCTCGGCAGCCCAGGCTTCGCGCTCTCCGTCACCAAGATAGGCTATGACAGCACGTCCCTCATCAAAGACCTCGGCGATGCGCGCCCGCATTGCAGCGGCCGAAGGCTCGCCCGAGGTGGCAAGGACCACTGCATCGACCTGGAAGTCCTCAGGCAGACCGACAGCCAGCCGTTCAAGTAGCTCGCCAAAGGAGCTGCCTGCTGGTGCGTCCGCGGGGCCATCGTCGGCGAACAGCGCCAGCTGACCGTGCCAGGGCGCCGCCGCCTGCTGTTCATACTGCTGGAGTCGGGCCACCGCCTGGGCACCCTCCTCGGCGGTCGTGACCGCCAGTCGGCCGACGACGATGTCCGGCAGCACGTCATTGCCGCTTACCACCGCCAATGCATTGTCAGAAGGGATCTCGCCCGGGTCGAACCCGTCCTCGACCAGGTCGACCGGCACGCGCCACGGGGTGGCGGTCGTGAATCCCCGGAAATCCACATGGCCGTCGCCCATCAACACTAAGTACGAGGGCGCAGGCGGCCGCCACCAGACGAAGGCGCCGGCAACCAGGGCGCGAATGGCGGCTGGATCAGGCTCCCCATCGGAGAAGGCGTCGAATGCATCCTGCACGTCTACCAGTCGGACGCGAAAGCCCTGCTGGGCTCGATAGGTGCGCAGGGTCAGGGCCGGTGCCCGCAGCTCTTGCGGCGCCAGGATGATGATGTCGGCGGCGGCCGGGGCGGTGAGGTCATCGGGGGCGTCTACGGCCACAGTCGGCGAATGATGTCCACCCTCGGGCACGACCACGTAACGTCGACCGCCCAGGGTCTGGAAGCGCACGCTGTACGGACCTGAACCCCTTACGACAGCCCCTTCCAGCCGGACCGGGCTCTCAGCGGCGGTGACGTCGAAGATCTCTACCTGCCTGGCCGGCAGACCCTGGATCTCGCAGGGCGCGTCAGCCTCGGCCGTGAATTCGAGGCTGCTCCCGCGGAGCTGGAAGTCGCTTGGATAGTCAACTTCCAGCCAATCGACCAACACCCGGCTGGCAGGGTCACCCAGCGCCTCGATGATCAGCTCGTTCGCGGCCTCGCGGAAATCTGCCGCGTCGGATCGCTCCGCCCCAATCCGGTGTTCCAGTGGCCCGCTCCATCGCTCGTCGGCAATCACCCCACCGTTGAGCTGGACCCGGACGTGATTCGCTGCCACCGAAGCGCCCTTCAACCGCAGCCGCACCTGGCCAGGGCCGGCCTGCAGGCCGGGGAGGGAGAAGCTGATGCGCTGGACAGCGCCGTCGTCGCCGGGCCTTAGCTCACTCCAGTAATAGTGGTCCTCGCCCGGCAACGGTGGGGTTCGACCGTCGTAGACTGAGTCCACCTCGAGTCGCAAGGTCTCGGTGAAGGCTGCCAACGGCTCTCCGGCTGGAGGAGCGGCGTCGGCAGAGGCAATCCTCAGACCGGAGCCGGAGCGCACCACGTCCAACCAGTAGATGTTGGTGTCGGTGTATCGAGTGTCCTTCGCCTGGCCATAGAAGGCTATCCGGTCCTGGCCCTCCAGGCGACCGTCTTCGCCGCCGATAATGTGTAGTGGCACCTCGCGCCCTTCATCGTACAGGCGAATGGCCTGCGGGGGCGTGCCGGGAGGCAGTCCGGTCTGGGTAAGGGCGGTAACCGCCAAGGACTGCCAGCCCGTCTGGTTCACGGCCACCTTCCAGGCACCGCTGGCCGCCAACGGGTTGGCCCGCGGCGGCGTTACGGCCCCCTGGCTCACCCGCCATATGCGGGCCGAATCCCAGTTGGCCACCTGCGAGGCGAGGACCCGATCCCAGTGAGGATCCGGTCGGCCGCCATCGGGATCACCCGCTCCCTCGAAGGCCAGGTCCGCCACGATCTCGCGCCGCAACCGGGCTCCCCGGCCTGACGCATCGGACACCAGCGGGCGCAGCACGAGCCTGACTACCCGCAGCTCGCGCAGCCAGCCCTCAGCTTCGATGGCCGCCGCCTGCCCGCCGCAGACGTCGCTGCCGGCGTCTCCCGTGTGCTCCTCATCCCCCAGGAGTGCTGTGGTGAGGCCAATCGGCGTCGAGGACGCCACCACCAGGGCAATCCCGGCCTGGGGCGGCACGCCGAGCAGGACGCTGATCTGCGGCAGACCACAGACGTCGTGAGTCAGGACGCTTGAGCCGTTCAGCCATGGCACCGACTGGCCGGCATCAAGCCACGTCGCCGCCACTTCGGGCGGCGTGCGCAGCACGACGCGAATCCCAGAGCTGTCCGACTGCAGAATGCTTAGCCGCGCTTCCGACGCTACGCCCCCTGGCACCCCAGACATCAAGGCCAGCAACGTACAGGCGGACCATAGCGCGCCCAACGCGGCCCATCGGCAACGTGAGCAGGTTGCCACAGTTCGCTCCACAGCGGTGATTGGATGGAACAATGCCGCCGGTTATAATAACGTTGAGGAGAGGAGGTGGGTTACGGCTGCGCAGCCTGGGCAACAGGCCCGCAGAGGCAGAGGGATCGCGGCCGTCCAACCTGGGCCGCCGGTTTAGCGTTCAACTACTCGTGACCTTCCAGACGCCGTCTCGCAGCGACCCGCCGGCCAACGCACAAGGCGTTGGCGACCTGTGTGAGCGGCTGCTTGCCATAAGGCAACACGTCCTGGACTATGAGAATCGCCTGGCGTGGCGGATCCGGCAGGTCCACCCAGCCTACGCCGCCAGCGCGCGCAACCTCGTCCATTATCTGGCTTTGCGCCAGCTGGACCTGCGACCTGTTCAGGCCGAGCTGGTGAGGCTGGGCCTTTCCTCGCTGGGTCACAGTCACGGCTTCGTGACGTCGAACCTGGACTCGGTGATTGGGATTGTGCAGAGCTTGCGCGCCGCCAGCCCGCCATCACGACCCTTCGAGCCTTTCGTGACTTATGAGGCCAGCAGAGCACTGATCGAACGCCACACCGAAGCGCTGCTCGGTCGGCGCAATCGCCACCGGCGGGTGCGAATAATGGTAACGCTGCCAGACCAGAGCGATTGCAGCACCGCCTTGATGCAGGCGCTGCTGGAGTCCGGCATGGATTGCGCGCGCATCAACTGCGCCCGCGACGATGCGGCTGCCTGGCGAGCCCTCATTGGTGCCGTTCGCCTGGCACAACGCCAGATCGGTCAGCCATGCCGCGTTCTCATGGACCTGGCCGGGCCCAAACTGCGAACAGGGACGATTGCTCCCGGCCCGGCAGTAGTTCGTTGGCGCCCGCAACGTGACGAGCTGGGTCGAGTTGTGGAGCCAGCCACCATCTGGCTGACGCCAGTCGAGGCGCCCGAGGAGCCGCCGGGACCCGGCACCGTGGTTCCCGTTACTGGCAAATGGCTGCGCGCGGTTCGGCCCAAGGATCAGATCACCCTGCGGGATGCACGCGCTCGGCGGCGCGTGCTTACGGTGACTGCCGCCCTGGGACGTAGCCGATGGGCGATTTGTGATCGGACGGGCTACGTTACCCCCGGAACGCGCCTGCGGCTGAACCCGGCGTCGCGTCGTAGTCGCCGGCCGGCGACCGGCTTCGTGGGCGACTTGCCAGCCCGGCCCGGCAGGCTGCTGCTCCATGTTGGCGATCAACTGGTGGTCACTGCCGATCCGCTGCCCGGCGAGAACGCTCGGTTCGACGCCAATGGCCATCTCTTGCACCCAGCCCATGTGGCCTGCAGCCTGCCCCAAGTCCTGGCCGAGGTGCGGCCAGGTGAGAAGATCTGGTTTGATGATGGCCGCATAGGCGGCATGGTAGAGGAGGCGTCGCCGGAGCAGTTGTTAGTGCGGATCGAGCACGCTGCGGCCACTGGCAGCCGCCTGGCAGCAGACAAGGGCATCAACCTCCCCGACAGTCGGCTGTCGGTGCGCGGACTGACGGAACAGGACGTGCAACACTTGGACTTCATTGCTCGCTACGCCGACACCGTAGCCATGTCCTTTCTGCGCAGCGCTGATGACGTCGCCCAGCTCCAGGCGGAGTTGAGGCGCCATGGCGGATCCAATCTGGGGATCATTCTGAAAATCGAGACCCGTTCGGCGATGTCCGACTTGCCCGCCATTCTGCTGACGGCCATGCGCTCCTATCCGGTTGGGGTGATGATTGCCCGCGGCGACCTGGCGGTCGAGCTGGGCTTCGAGGAGCTGGCGCTGGCGCAAGAAGAGATTCTCAGTATGTGTGAGGCGGCGCATCTACCCACCATCTGGGCCACGCACGTGTTGGAGAGCCTGACCAAGGCCGGTCAGCCCTCTCGCGCTGAGCTCACCGATGCGGCCATGAGTGTGCGTGCCGACTGCGTTATGCTCAACCGCGGGCCTTACCTCGTCCAGGCCGTGCAAGTTCTCGGCCGGATCCTTACCCGGGCCAGCGAGCACCAGCGGAAGGCCGCTGCGCTCCTGGCGCCACTTGAGATCGCCTCGGCCAGCACTGAGGCGCCCTGGGGCTCGTCGACGCCACCGGATGGCAGCCACTATCGCGTGCGCCTGGCGGTCGAGACCCCCGACCTTGAGCCAGAGTCATGACCACCAGACCGACTAACTCGGGCAAGTTGGTCGCCGTCGAAGGCATCGATGGCGCTGGTAAGTCGACGCAGGTTCATTTGCTGCTGCGCTGGCTTGAATCCCGAGGCTGTCGGGTCTCGCGAATGCAGTGGGAGTCGGGGAGCATCGTCCGCGAGGCCACCAAGCGGGGCAAGAAGCAACAGCTCTTCACCCCGACCACCTTCAGTCTCGTTTGCGCCACGGATTTCGCGGATCGCTATGAGCGCCAGGTCTTGCCCATGCTCAAGGCTGGCTACCTGGTGCTGTGCGACCGTTACATCTTCAGTGCCCTGGCGCGCGACGCGGTGCGCGGCTGCGATCCGGAATGGCTGCGCGCCCTCTACGGCTTTGCTCAGCTGCCCGAGATCACCTTTCTCCTCGACCTGCCTCTCCACACGGCACTTGACAGGGTTCTTGGAGCCCGCGAGGCGTTGAGCTACTTCGACGCCGGAATGGATCTGGGGCTCTCCAGCGACCTGCAGGAGAGCTTCCGGCTCTTCCAGGGTCGGCTCGCCGACCAGTTCCTGCAGCTGGCTCGCGAGTTTGACTTCCGCATCGTGGATGCGACCCTGTCCATCCACGCTCAGCAAGCACTCTTGCGCCGCTGGGTTGAGGAGACCATTCCGTTGGCTAACTACGTGCGAGGCAACCCCCTGTGAGCCCGCGGCGATGTTTCGGCGCCCCACCCCCCGGTCTGGATGCGCTTACCCTGACTGGCGCCTTGATGGTGATCGAGGGGCCGGATGGCTCGGGAAGAACAACGCACATCCGGCAGTTGACCGCCTGGCTCGAGGAGCTGGGTTACTCGGTGGTCCAGACGGGCCTGCGGCGCTCGATGCTCGTCGGCCCAGACCTGGACGCTGCCAAGCAGGGAAACACTCTCAGCCCGCGTACCCTATCGCTCCTATATGCGACCGACTTCTACGATCAGATGGAGAACGTGATCGTGCCCGCACTCCAGGCTGGCAGCGTCGTGCTCGCCGACCGCTACGTCTTCACCCTCATGGCCCGCGACCTGGTGCGGGGGGCCGATGCCTCCTGGGTGGAGTCGTTGTACTCCCGAGCCCTGGTGGCGGACGCCGTCTTCTACCTGCGCGTGAACCTGGATACGCTAGTCGATCGAACATTGGCCTGCCATGGCGTCCTCGATTACTGGGAGTCGGGCATGGACCTGGGACTGAGCCGCGACTGGTACACCAGCTTTATGCTCTATCAGCGTCGCATTGCCAGGGCATTCAACCAGCTGCAAGCGCGCTACGGTTTCGTCCGCATTGACGGCGACCGACCCATAGCCGAGGTTCAGGCTGAGTTGCGACGCCGCGCAGCACCCGTGCTGCGACAGGCCGAGGCGCAAGCACCATGAAAGCGCAGCGCTTGGCCGTCTGAGCTTCCCGGCCTATGCTTGGTCCTCAGGCAAGCCCTGGCCCTCGCTGCAAGCCCAGACAGAGGACGGATTGGCCGGCAGGCATGGGCTGGCAGCCCAGCCGTGGGCAAAGGGAGGCAGCCAAAGTGCGGACACCAGCGGGACAGATGTGCCGCTTCTACTACGAGGACTTCCACCGCGGCCGCCAGGTGCAAGAATGCCGGCTCATACGGCCTGGCCACCGGACGCTTCCCTGGTGGCCCGATGCGTGTCGCATTTGCGCCGTGCCGGCCATTCTTCGCGCCAACGGATCGCCCGACCTGCGGCTTGAAGCGGTGATTGACAAGCGGTTCGGTATCTGGCGCCGAGTCCGCGTGTCTGCCTACTGCTTGCGCCACGCTATCGAGCTTGACGATCCTTATCGCGGCTGCCCGGCCTGCAATGACGATGCGTCGCCGACCTGATTGCGACCGGGTTTTGGCCTGGCTGGCCATGGCCGTCACGGCGAGCCTGGCCATGGTGCTCCTCGCGCCTGCCTTCCGCTGGCTGGTCACCTCCTGGCGGCTCAGTGCCTACTACAGCCACGGTCCACTGATACCGCCGGTCGCCGCCTGGCTACTGTGGACCCGGCGAGGTGACCTCGCAGCGCGACAGGGAATCTGGCTGGGAGTGGTGCCCATGATGGCCGGAGTGGGTCTTTGGTCTCTGGGCGCCCGATGGGGTTCGCCGCCTCTGACCCTCCTGGCTACCCTGCCGATCCTGCTGGGCCTCGTGCTTCTCGAGCGCGGCTGGCAGGCCTGTCGGGCCGCTGTCCCGGCGGCATTGCTGCTGGCCACCGCCGTGCCTCTTCCCTGGGTGGAGCGCGTGGGTCCGCCCCTGGCCGGAGCGGTGGCAACCCTGGCGGCCCGGGCACTCACTGTCCTGAGCATCCCGGTGGTGCAAGAGGGTGCCCTGCTGGCCACCAAGGATGGCACATTCCACGTGGGCGGACCTTGCAGCGGATTGCGTTCGGCACTGGCCCTGGTGACCCTGGCGCTGACGGCGGCGGTCGTGCTGCCACTCCAGCCTAAGCGGCGATTGGCGCTCATTCTGCTTGCAGCGCCGTTGGCGCTGGTCGCCAACTGGCTGCGCCTGATGGGCCTTTTCCTGAGCAGCCAGTTCATGGGCACGGCCCAGGCAATGGTCTTCTACCATCGGCTGGCCAGCCCCATGTGGTTCCTGGCCGCGACCGCCACACTATTCGCGTTGGCCCTGCGGACCAACGACCACTATGGCCCGGCGACCAGACACGGCGATGGTTGACCGGTCAGTCGGGGTCGAACCACCCACCAGGATGGTCACCAGTTGGCCCACTGAGACGGCTGATCTGGGCCCGCCGGCCGGAAAGCGCGCCAAGGGCCTGCGCCTGCTGGCGCTCCTGCTGGTGGCTGCGGGTAGCCTGGCGGCACTGGCTCTGGACCGCCAGGCGAGAGCCCCGGTGCGGGAGCTACCGCCACAAGGCAGGATCGTCTACGTGGATGTGGTGGGTTGGTATGGGCGTTCCCCCGCCGAGGTGGCCGCTCGGACGCCCTATGAGCTGACCTTGACGGGCCTACCCGCAGGGCTGCCGCATGCCATCGGCGACTGGCAGGGCGAGGATCGGCCGCACGATCCAGCCATCGACGAATGGCTCGAGCGACCCGATGTGGTCCTCCAGCGGACCTACCGTCGGGACGACGGCGCGCTCTTGTGGCTCTCGCTCTTTGGCTCCCGAGGACCGAAGAGCTATCGCCTGTTCGAGCATACTCCTGAAAGTTGCTACCACCTAGGCGGCTGGAGGATCGAGGAACTCACCGTTTGGTCCCTCCCGCGTACCCCACGACCGTTGCCCCTGAACCTTGGCCTGGCCCAAAACGGTGCCCAGCGCCTGTTGTTCGCCCACCTCTACATTTGGGACTCGCCGGCGCGGGATCCAGAGCGGGGCGTAGTATCCCTGAGGCTTGCCGCACCCGTGTTGTCGAGCCCTCAGTCCACCCTCAGGGCCATGGCTGATGGCTTCCTGGCCCAGCTCTTCCCCAGCACGCTCACCTGGCGGCGTTTCTAGCGTGTTGGCGCCATGAGCCAGGATGCATAGCTAGGCCTGCCTCTTGGGCTGACAAGCCGCGGTGAGCGCTGGCAGGCATGTCGGGTGCAAGTGGCCAGGCCTGGCCATGCCCGCTCGGTCAAGGATCAGCGGCGCTAGCAGAGCCCGTGGCCGGGCCACGGCATCCCGGACGCTCGGTCTGGGCCGGCGCGGCGGTTGGGAGTATGGTCCAGCAGCGAGCCGTCGGTAGGCCGCCAGCGCCTCACGCCGGCCCCCGGATGCCTGCCATCTGGTCGCCCTGTCACCTGGCTGCTACACTGACGGCCTAGAAGCATGGACTTCGAAGCCGCTCCATCAGCTGGGCGCCTGGTCGGTGGCCTCGGTCTGGCGTTGGTCCTGGCCGCTGAAGTGGCCCTGCTGGAATCGGTGCGGCGGCTGGGCCCTGGTCCGCTAGCGGCGGTGCTGGCGCTGGTGGTCATGGCGTTACTCATCTTCGCCGCCAAACTGGCCTATTGGCTGTGGGGCCTCTTCAGCTTGCGCTATCGGGTTGCCAGAGACGGCATCGCTATCCGCTGGGCCGGCACGACGCAGGTCATCCCCATGTCGGCCGTCACCCATATTCTGAGCGGTCGACCATATGCCACGCGGCTGCAGGGTTTTCACTGGCCAGGCCACGAGGTGGGGCGCACTGCCGTGGCTACCGACGATGGCCAGGTGCGACCTACCCTGGTCTACGCCACCACAGGCGCTGAGAGCCAGCTCCTAGTCGTGACTCCCGACCTGGCCTACGCCATATCGCCAGCTGACCGCGCCGCCTTCATCGCCGAGTTCCGGACTCGCCGGCGGCTAGGGCCCCTCCAGGCACTGCGACAGGAGACGGCACACGCGCCGTGGCTTGGCCTGAGCCTGTGGCAAGACCGGCTGGTCGTTCGGCTGTTCGGAGCCGCATTGGGGCTGATCGCTCTGGCCATCGCCTGGCTGCTGTGGAACTATCCCAACCTGCCTGGCCAGGTGAATCTGGCCTTCCGAGTCACCAATACCGAAGCCCCCGGATGGGCGGCGCTACGAAGCAGGGAGCACCTCTGGTCAATGCCGGTACTGGCTGCGGGAGCGACCGTGCTCAATGGAGTCCTGGCCAGCGCAGTCCACCGAAGAGCCCCGGTCGCGGCGCTACTGCTGGCCGTCGGCGCCCTGTTGGTGGCCGCCTCACTGTGGGTCGTGGTGTACCGCATCGTTGCCTGGCCACCCTGATCTATTTCGGAGGGACCATGTCACTGCGACTAGGCATCGATCTCGGCGTGGCCAGCGAGGTTCCTGCGGCCGCCCCGCTGGCAGCGGCTCTGGGCGCTCGGCTGGGCCGCTTCGCCTGTCCCCTGGCCGTCGAGCGGCCTTTTCCAGACGAGATCTATCTCACCGCAATTCAGGGGGCTGCCCGGTGCTTGCGGCGACAAGGGATTGAGCCCTTGATCGTGGTCGATGGCCGCTTGACAGTAGCTCCCGAAGGACCGACCGCCTTTGGCCAGCGGACAACCCCTACGCTGGCCGCCGCCTGGCACGAGGAGCTGCTCGGAAATCTCGACCGCCTGGTGGCCACAGTCGGCGATGCAGTTGCCCTCTGGGAAATCCTACCTACCCCCAACGCCCGGCAGCGGACCACCATTGAGCCGGCCATGTGGGGGGAACTGCTGGGGGAAACGGCGGCCCTGATTCGTCAGCGGGCGCCGCAGGCAGCAATCATCGCTGGCGGACTCTTGAGTAACGAGGAAGATGACGGAGTCGACTACCTGCGAGCAGCCTATTCGGCCATAGCCGCTTCGGCAGCGCCCCCGGGGGCCAAGCCGGCCTTTGACTATCTGGGCGTCCACATGCGCATACTGCCCATGGGGGCGCCGTCGGAGGAGATTCTGCGCGCTGCGCTCGCCGAGCGAGTGAGCCGGCTGTGGCGGGCCTTGGAACAGCTGTCGGTCGGTCGCCTGGCTCCCCGCGGCATCATGGTGACCTCTCTGGCTTGGGATGCCGGTCACTGTGGCGAACTGGCTCAGGCCAAGAACCTGGCCACGGCTGTCGAAGCCCTGGCCGCCGATCCCGTGGTTCAGGGCGTTGTCTGGGCTTCGCTGGTCGATCGCGACGGCAGCCAAAGCGGTCTCTTCCGTGGCGAGCAGATGGCCGCAGATGCCCGTCGGCCCGCCTGGCAGGCTTTCAGCGAACAGGCCGACCGGCTGGGCCAGCCGCTCTCGCCGGCGCCCTCCCGGCCGTCTGGTGCGGCCACTCCAGTGCTGCGGCTCCGAATTCCCGATGCCCGGCAGGTGCTCGAGTCTATGGGCCTAGAAGGGGCGGCGCTGGAAAGCGCCCTGACGGCTCTGCGTGCCCGCTATGGCGAGCCAGCTCTCCTGGGCCCCGGTGACTACGAGATCCCGGTGCCGCCACCTACGGCAGAGTAACTGACCCGGCCGGGCGCCGCGCATCACTCCCCGGCATCGCGAGCGCGGGCTCGGGCCGGCCGCCCATTGCGCTCCAGATCGCGCCGCCGCACGCGGTCTTCCAGGGCCTCGAGGCGATGCTCAAGGCGGCTAAGCACACTGCGGGCCCGGGCCACCCCTGACCGGCTTGCGTGCAGGCTGCGGCGCCATACCGACCAGGCACGATCGGCCGGCCCATAGGTCCACTCGACCACGCAGCCAGCCCAGGTCAGCCCGCCCCCAAAGGCCACCATGCCGATCCGATCTCCAGGCTGGATCAGGCCCTCATCCACAGCATCCACTATCGCCAGTGGTATGCTGGCTGCGGAAGTATTGCCGTAGCGGTCGAGGTTTGAATAGACCTTGCCAGCCGGCAGACCAAGCTGCTTAGCGGCGACCTGCAGAATGCGGGCATTGGCCTGGTGGGGAATCAGAAGATCGAGGTCCTGCACCTCCAGGCCAGCACTACGCGCGGCGTCGCGTGTTGACTGAACCATGATCCGCGAGGCGAAGCGGAACACCTCGTGGCCATTCATGTACAGAAGCTCGCTGATCGGTTCGGCAGAGGACTCGAACGGCAGGCGCGCTCCAATGCGGATCGAGATGAAGTCAGCCCCCGATCCATCAGCACCTAGCGTCGCGCCCAGGAAGCCTCCCGGCTCCTCTGAAGCCTGCAGCACCACTGCACCGGCACCATCGCCGAACAGAATCGACGTCGACCGGTCCGTCCAATCCATCACTCGCGAGAGAACCTCGGTGCCAACAACCAGCGCGTTGTTCAGAAGACCTGCCCGGATCAAGCCGGCACCCATGGCCACGCCATAGACAAAGCCCGAACAGGCAGCCAGAATGTCGCAAGCACCAGCCCGCCGAGCGCCCAGGCCATCCTGGATAAGGCAGGCCGTGCAGGGCACCAGGTAGTCGGGCGTCGAGGTGGCAACCAGGATTAGCTCGACGCGCCCCGGGTCAAGGTCGGCCACTGCCAGCGCTCGGCGGGCCGCCCGAAGACCCAGCGTTGAGGCATGCTCGTGGTCAGCGGCCACGCGGCGGCAGGAGATTCCCGTCCGCTCGCGAATCCATTCGTCCGACGTCGGCAGAACCTGCGCGATGTCGTCGTTGTGGACCACCTGCTCAGGCACATAGGCGCCCCAGCCGCTGATGTGCGCGTAGCGCTCCATGCTCAGACCTCCCGCCAGTCCGCTTCCCAGTGCCGGAAAACCAGGGCGGCGTTATGGCCGCCGAAGCCCAGGGAATTCGAAAGCACCACGCGGACGCCCTGTGGCGCCTGGCGGGCCACGTGGGGCACGTAGTCCAGATCACACTCGGGGTCAGGGTAGTGAAGGTTGATCGTCGGCGGCATCAAGCCGGTCTCAAGCACCCGAACAGAAACCACCGCTTCGACCGCCCCGCCGGCACCCAGCAAGTGACCGATCATGCTCTTGACTGAGCTCATGGGCACCTCATAGGCCCGCGTCCCCAGAAGTTCTTTCATGGCCCGGGTTTCGACGGCATCGTTTAGCGGCGTGCTGGTACCGTGGGCGCTGATGTAATCCACCTCCACCGCCTCGACACCCGCCTGGGCTAACGCCTGCCGCGCGGCACGGACAATGCCCGCCCCCGTCTCGTCGGGGGCGGTCACGTGGACAGCGTCGGCCGTGGCACCGTAACCGACTAGTTCGGCGTGGATGGCCGCACCCCGCCGCCGAGCCAGCTCGAGCGACTCCAGCACCAGCATCGCCGCGCCCTCACCGACAACGAAGCCATCCCGGGTCTTGTCGAATGGCCGGCTGGCCAGAGCAGGTTCGCCCGCCCACCTGGTCAGGGCGCCCATGTTGTAGAAGCCCGCGACAAGGACCGGCACGATCGCCGCCTCAGCGCCACCAGCCAGCATGGCGTCGGCCGCACCGCGGCGTATCGCCTCGAATGCCTCGCCAATGGCGTTGGCACCCGAGGCGCAAGCGGTCACGTGGGCCATGTTGGGGCCGCGCAGGCCGTATTGAATTGCCACCACCCCAGGGACAGCGTCGGCCAGGAACATAGGCAGTAACCAGGGCGACACGCGCCGAGCACCCTGGTGCTCGAGCACGGCCTCCTGCTCGAGCAACGAAGCCACACCGCCGACGCCGCTGCCGATGAAGACGCCGCAGCGGTCTGGGTCCACCTGCGGGATCAGCCGGCCGTCCTCGAGGAGCCCGGCATCCGCCAGCGCTTCCTGCGAAGCCACGAGTGCCAACTGGGCCACGCGATCAAGCCGGCGCGCCGTCTTGCGGTCGAAGTAAGACAGGGGGTCGAAACCCTTGACTTCAGCCGCCACCCGGGCCTCGGTCCCCGTGGCCGCCACGTCGAAACACGTGATCTCGCTCACACCAGAGCGGCCGGCGACAAAAGCCTGCCACGTGCTCGCCTCATCCAGGCCCACCGGAGTCACGGCCCCCAGACCGGTGATGACCACCCGTCGATCGTGCATACTTTCTCCTCGGCCGCCCGCCGCTGCGGCGGCCTGTCGCCGGAAGGGTCGCAGTATAGCACAGCCCCGACAGGCCATTTCGCCATTCCCGGCCTGGTTCGTGCTATGCTTGAAGCTGATTGGTCCGCGAGGGATTGTGTCGTTACCGTTCATCCCGTCCGACAGCCGGGTCCTGGCCCTTGAGGACGACATCCGCGACGTCTTTGCCGTTCAAGACGTTCACACCCAGGATGGTGGGCGGGTTGTGGTCTTCGGCGGTCAGTTCCTTCGCAGTCCGGAGCTGGTCTATCAGGCGGTGGCGGAGCGCTTCCGCGCCCGCGGCTTCATTCCGGTACTGCGGCAGAGGGATGACCGGGATTGGCTGGTAGCCTATCCGGCGCCGGCCGTCCATGGCCAACCGCGGCTGTGGGTCTTCTTGGGGTTGTTTGGGCTGACGGTCGCGAGCACCATTCTGGCCGGCACGGCCCAGGCAATAGGCAATCTGCCAGGCTTGAATGAGTCAGCGGCTAGCGCTGGCGGTTCGCTGCGCCTGCTGCTGCGCCATTGGACGGCCGGTGTGCCTTTCGCCCTGGCGCTCCTGAGCATCCTGGGCGCCCACGAGTTTGGTCACTACCTGACCGCCCGGCGCTACCGGCTGGACGTCAGCCTTCCCTACTTCATTCCCTTCCCGCTCAATCCTTTGACCGGCACGCTGGGAGCGGTGATTCGCATCCAGTCGCCGTTCGAGTCCCGTCAGGCGCTCTTTGACGTCGGTGTCGCCGGTCCTTTGGCCGGCCTGATCCTGGCCATCCCGATCACCATTCTCGGCCTGGCTCGGGCCGAGCTGGTCACCTTGCCACCTGGCCCGGACACCCTGATCTTCAACGAGCCGCTCCTCTTCCGCGCGCTGGCCTACCTGATCGTGGGCCCGCGGCCACCTGGCGCCGACATTCTGATGAACCCCCTTTTGGCGGCCGGCTGGTGGGGCCTGTTCGTTACGGCGCTAAACCTGGTGCCGGTGTCGCAGCTGGATGGCGGCCATATTGCCTATGCCCTCTTTGGCCGGTATCACCGGCGCGTCGCCTGGTTGACTTTTGGCCTGGCCGCAATGGTGGTCCTCACGCGAGCGCCCGGCTACTTGCTCCTGCTGGCGTTGGTATTCCTGATGGGCATTGAGCATCCGCCGGCACTGAACGACCTCTCCCCGCTGGGACGCGGACGCCGCCTGCTGGGGATTATGGTGCTGCTTCTATTCCTGTCCCTGGTGACTATCAATCCTTTCAGCACTGGTTGACGAGTCGAGTGCTGCCAAAGCATGCCCGTGACGCGATGGCAAATGGCAGCTGGCGAATAGCCCTGGTGGCTTTCGTGGTGCTCGTGGCAGTGGTTTTTCGACTGCCCAAGCTGCAACAGGTGCCTCATCTAACCGACGAAACGACCGAGGTTCTGTGGGCCTACGATATTGCCTTCCGCAGCCAGCGGCCGCTGACCCACACTGACGCCTACGACGGCCCCCTGTGGCCATACGGGCTGGCCCTGGCCATGCGTGTCTTCGGTGCCTCGGCCGAGCTGCCACGGCGCTTAGCTCTCGCCCTGGGCCTGGCCAGCCTGGCGGCTACCGCCGGCCTGGCCGGCCTGTTGGCACCCCCTGGACGGCGCTTCGTCTGTGGCTGCCTGGCATCGCTGATCCAGGCGGTCACCTTCAGCCACGCCGTGGTGGCTAGTCGGGTGGCTTGGTCCAACAATGGCACCCCCCTGTGGAGCACCCTTTTCCTGATAACGCTCATCCTGGCTTGTCGCCAGGGGCGCATCTTGTGGTACGTGACCGCCGGCCTGCTGGCCGGCCTGGCGCTACAAAGCCACCCCTCGGCAATCGCTCCCTTGACCGCGAGCGTGCTGTGGTTCCTGGCGGCACCAACACGGCGGGCCACTCTGAGATCGGCAGGGCCCTGGCTGGCAGTGACCGCGGCTGCCGCGGCTTACAGCCCTGTCCTCTTTTACAACTTGCGAAACGGCCTGGGCAGCTTCCACGAAGCGGCCGCATCCAGCAACCTGGCACTAGCGGCGGACGCCCGGACCTGGGCCGTCAGCATCGGGGCAGCCTGGCTGCAGCTCGGCCGCTCCCTGTCGGGGGCCTACGGGCTAGATGGCCCCAGCGCCGCGCTCACACCCCTGGCGGTCGCGTACAGCCTGCTGGCCAGCGCCGTCGTCTTCGGGCTGGGTATGCGCCAGGGCTCAGTCGGTAGTCGTCTGCCGGCCACCGTTTTCGCTGGCTCGCTGGCCATCTTGCCGCTGGTCAACAGCAACTGGCATGGCCTCCTGGAATCCCGCTACCTGGGTTTCCTCTGGCCTCTGGTGGCGGCCAGTGGCGCGGTCCTGGCCACCAGCGGTGGCCCATTCGAGCGGCCAGGAGATGCCGCCCCAGAGCAAAGCCAGGGTCCGGCAGGCCCCAGGGATGAATCGGAGGCCGTGGCCGCGAGGCCGGAGCGGGCCGGGCAAGAGGCGCCCTCAGGTAGCCGCCGGTCAGTAGCCTGGCCTCTGGCCGGGCTGGTGGCGGTGGTCATGGTGGTCCCGGCACTCCGCATCGCTCAATTCGATGCTGCCGCCAGGCAAGAGCACTTCACCAACGAGCGACTCTGGCACATGCTGAGGGCCGTGGAGGAGGCAGCCGACGGACAGCCCCTGGTCCTGGTCGATCGTGATCTCAAGGCAGTCCACTGGCGGGCGGGTGGGCAGCCGCGGCGCGCCGTAGAGTACCTGCTGACGCTCGAGGGCATCCCTTTCGTACGTGCCCCGCTGCCGAAGATGAACCACTTGCTGGAAGAAGGCGGAGCTTACTACCTCTTCCTGAGTGATCCTAACGCAGAGTACCTGAGAAGACGCTACGCCTTGCGCCCCATAGACGTCGCCACGCGGCCCGACGAAGAGCCCTGGGGGCTCTACGTGACCCCGAGCGTGTCTCCCGAGGACCAGCCTTAGCGCAGGCAGCCCACCCAGTCGTCTTCGGGCCGGAAGCCCCCGCTGGCCAAGCTGGGCGGCTACACGTCGGACCGGCCCAGCAACTACAGCTCCCGCGGGCCGATGTCGCGCACCAGTCGGAAGCCGATGTCGTCGTTGGCGTGAGCCGGTCGGGCGGAGAAACGCAGCGCCGAGCGGGCGCAACGCCCATCACCCAGCCATGAGCCACCGCGGGCAATTCGTCCCAATTCTGGCGATGCCTCGGGGTCCTCGCGGCCATCGCGCGGATCGTAGGGATAGCCGCAGACGCTCGCCTTCCCGTTCGCTCCTGCGGTGCACCACAGACTGGCAGTCCATTCGTAGACGTTGCCCGCCAGGTCGGCCACGCCCTCCGGAGTATCACCTCGGGGGAACACCCCAACAGGCGTTGTGCGCCGCACATGGGCCTCCCACGTGTTGGCGCAATCGAGCTCGAACGTCTCGCCCCAAGGATAGCCTCGCCCGCTCAGGCCGCGGGCCGCGGCCTCCCACTCGACCTCGGTGGGCAGGCGAAACCTCTCACCCACCTGAGCCGACAGCCAGGCACAGTAGGCACGCGCCTCGTACCAGCAGACGCCCACCACCGGCTGCGTTGGGCTGTTGGTGCGCTCGTCATGCCAGCACGCCGGCTCGCTGCGCCGCCTGGGCTGCCAATGCACCGCCAGGGCGCGCTCGAACTCCTCATCGTCTAGGGCCAGCCAGTGCCGCCAGCGCTCAACGGTCGCTTCGTCGGCAAAGTAACCCTCGGCAACGGCACGTTCGAAGAGCTGTGGATCGGCCATGAAGCGTTGCCGCCACTCCCGGTTGTTGCGCTTGGCCGCTTCATTGGCCATCTGGCCACTGCGCCACTGGCGGGCGTAGGTCGAGTCCCACCACCGATCGTCCTCATAGCCACCGGAGGCCATAAAGAGGGCCCACTCGGCGTTGGTGACCGGATAGCGAGCGATGGCGAAGGGCGAGATCGCCACCACGTGGCGGGGCATCTGGCTGGTCTCGGTGCCACTCTCGCCCGTCCTGTACTCAGCCCATTCCAGGGGCTGGTCCTCGCCTATTGGATACCGGCCAGCGGGGATCTCACAGAACGGCGGTAGCAGGCAGCTGCCGTCAGGGCCCCGCTGGACCTGCCATCGCGGGTCGCCCAGAGCCCCCAGAGCGTAGCCACAGGCGATCCGATGCCTGAGGTCAGCATGCCGATCGTGAATCCGCTCCATCATGAGGCCACGGAGCTCGTCTATCAGCGAGGGGCTGAGTCGCTCTGCCACGTCAGGTTGCGCCGCGCAGCGTCCCGCCAGAACAAGATCAGCCTCCATCAGGCCTTTGAGCAGGGCCTCCGGGTCGGCAGCCATCGCCGCCGCCATAAGGGTTGTCTCTTCCCAGCCCGACGTCCGCGCTGGCGGCAACGGGTCGGCCGGCGCAAGGGCAGCGATGGTCTCGGCCAGCGTTGGTCGAACCTCCGCCGCTCGCCACGGCAGCCGAACCCGGTCCCAAACCGCCTCCCGGGCGAGCTTGCGGGCAGCAAAGTACTCCTGCAGGAGCTGGTGGGAGAACATGAGCTCGTCGGTGTCCCAGTCTTGATCCAAGAGGCCCAGCGCCAGTCCGGCATCCAGGATCTCCTGCGCCCTTGGGTGGGCTACCAGTTCCACCCCTTTCTCGAACGGTAGCCGCACCTGGATCGGCTCACCGCTGACAGTTCCTGACTGCAGGCCGAAGGCCAGATCGGCCAGCTTGCTGAAGAGCACGCCGCGCGCCGGCAGCTCGTAAGGCCCCCAACGACGGGCACAGAACAGTCGCTGATAGTCGCGCTCGACCAGCAGCTCGCCTGGCTGAAAAAGGGGATTGTCACGCTCCACCTCGCGGCGCAATGCCTGGCGCACGAAGCCGGTGAACAAAGCCGCCCGCCCACGGGGCACCTCGCGCCGGGCGGCGACATGGTCGACTAGCAGTCGAAGAAAGTAGGGCGCCCGCAAGAGCGCCAGCTGCGGTGAGCCGGCAAGCTCCGACCAGATCTCCGAAGCGCGCCCCGGATCGTAGAGGGCCAGGAAGAGCCGCACCTGCTCATCGGTCATTGGCTCGATACGCAACTGCGGTACCCGGAGCGCCGGCGTAGACAGCGGCGCTGCATAGTCCTGGGTGCGGCAGGAAAAAACGACGCGATTGGACGGCCGTTCGGCAAGCAGGCCCTGCAAAAACTCCTTCCACCGTCGCACTTGAGCCCGATAGTCGGCCGCATCCCGATGCGGCATCTCGTTCAGACCGTCGAGCAACAAAATCGCTCGCCCGCTGGCCAGCACTTCGGTCAGCGGCGGCAGCTCCGGGTATTTGGCCTGCCAGCGGTGAGCCAGCCAGCTGGCCGGGTCGGCCAGCCCATCGCCCGCAGGATGCGGGCGGAACTGGCCCAGGTGGGCAAACACAGGCACGCGATCGTCATCGCCGCGCAGGGCGCCAATGGCCAGATCGAGCTCGAAGCGACGCAATATGGTGCTTTTGCCGCTGCCCGGAGGGCCCAGGAGCACTACGGCCGGCTCGGCAATGGCGGCCAGAGCTCCTCCCAGCCCCGAGAATCGCTGTTCAGTGACCCGCCAGCGACCGGCCAGCGCCTCCTCGCCAGCGTCGACCAGAAGCGACAGCTGCACGAAGCGCTCGTCAAGGCGATAGCGCGGCTGGCACCACTCAGCGATGCGACCTACATAGAACTCTGCCCAATTGGCAACCGGGCGGTGGGCCAGCTCGGCCCATTGATCGGGTGCCAACCGCAGCACCCGGGACTCGTGGCGCACGGTAGCAATCAGCGCCTGGCAGAGATCACTCGCCGCCCGGCGCTCGGCGCCCGCGTCGACGACCAGTCGCTCACTCGCCGGGGCACCGGGATGAGAGCCCACCAAGGGCCCAGCGGCAATCTCACGCGCTCGCAGGGCATCGGCCAGAAGCTCGTAGCCCCGGCTGAAGCGCCGGGCCAACGTCCGGTAGGCTACCTGCAGCTCTTCGGCCAACTCGGTCTTGACCTGCGTCCGGGCTGGCGAGAGGTACCGGTAGTTAAGGCTGCTCCAGGCCTCCAGATCGGGGTTTCCGGCCCGGAAGTCAGATGCCACAGCTGCCAGATCGGGATCGGCGGTCGCAGGCTCGGCCGGGGTCACCCCTGCAGCAGCGCGCACCCGGGACAGCTCTTCCCTGACGACGTCGTCCAGATAACGCCCGAGAAGCCAGGCCCGGCTCTGCGGCGTGTCGGCCACTCCCTCGGCTCGCAGGCGCAAGGTCAAAGCAGCCATCCCGAGCAGCGGGCTGGCTTCCAGCGGCAGGGCGTAGCGGATGGCGCGCAGCGCTTCGCGGACAGAACGGGCGGTGATCGCCTCGACAGCCATAATCCGAGTGAGAGCACCCGATTCGCAGGCGCCCTGTGCACGGGCCATTCTACCACCGGCCGAAAACCGGGCTACCGACCGCCGAGTGGCACTTTCTTGGCACTTCGCTGGCACTTTCCTCTCGGTCCGAGCGACTGGTGTGACCGATACTGCAAGCGCAATCCGACACAACCAACGAGAAGGAGCAAACAATGAACCGCCGATTCCACCAGTCCAACTCCACCGTGCAGCGCCTGGTCAGCATGCTGCTCGGTTCTGTTGTCCTCTTCCACGTCGCCGGGGCCATCCCGGCTGTTGCCGACGAGGCCGCCACCCTGACAGAGAATCGTGTGGCAGCCGAAGAGAACGGCGCTGGAGCCACACCCCTCCTGCACGAGGGGCAGCTCGACGACGCCGCCGTCCTCAGCGTGGAACCCGCATCCTCCGTCGGCTGGGAGAAACACACACGCGACGGAGGCGTATGCGGTGCCGCTGGCGAGGAATACGGCCATGCCACGGAAGGAGTGCTGTGTTCGTCGCCGGCAGGAGAGGTCTCAGCCAAGGAACCCGCACCTGCTGGGGCCTCCTCCACGGTATACGGTATTGGGCTGTATCCCAGCCAAGACACCACGATCTCGGAGGCCGAATGGAGTAAGCCCAAGGGCGCCGAACCCTATCTCTACGTAAGGAGCTACCCGGGCGCGGCTGCACGTGTTCTGATTCAGTTTGATCTGTCGAAGATCCCGGCTGACGCCAAGATCCAGACGGCAACGCTTAGGCTCTATAAGCATCAGACCGACTTCAACAGTCCGGGCCGGCCACCCCGCAACTACTCCGTACACCGCATTCTCGAGCCCTGGGAAGAGTCGACTATCACCTGGGGCAGATCGTACGGAGAGCCGGTGATACGGTACAAATCTACGCCGATCAGCACGACAGCCGTCAAGTATATCGTGTCCGCCGGACCCCAGCCGGAACAGTGGGACGTCACAGAGGATCTGGCTTTCCGCACCAACCACTACGGCTGGATGATCAAAGACACGTTGGATAACAATCCTGATGCCAACAACAAAACGGATTTCTTCTCGAAGGAAAATTCCTCGCCGTATCGTGCGTTACTTGAGATCCACTACACAATGCCTGTGAACCCGCCGGCACCGCGCCCCAGCTGCCCGGCCGGCTCGACCACGGTGCAGTTCAACCGCGAGTCCTTGAGCCAGGGCTTCACTCCGCCGCAGCTCACGGTGGCCGGCTTCCAGCTCACGCCGCAGGCGTCGGTCGTGCACAAGCCCACCGACGTGAGCCTGCAGGTCGTCGCCACCACAGTTAACACGCAGCCACGGACGACCCTCGACTTCCGGTGGAACCACGTCTTCATCGACCCCAATCCGTCGATAACTGACGACGAGTACTGGACCAGCACCAGCCCGGACGACCTGGTTTGGGAGCCCATGGCCGGTCAGCGAATCCGCGTCTTCTCGGGCTGGGCCAAGCAGATGGCGTTCGGCTCCGACGAGTGGCAGTTCTGCGTGCAGACCAGCAGCATCCAGCCGCCCGTCCCACCGGCCCCGCCAGCCCCGCGGACCGTAGTCGTCGAGAGCGTCTGGACCACGGACTACAACTTCGTGCCGAAGACGGTCTTCCGCCCGAACGAGCTCATGAGGCTCGTAGGCCGGGTTCACGTTGCTTCGGTGCCAGTCCGGGTGTGCTTTGTGTTCGACCTTCAGAAGGGCAACAACTGGCTGCCGCGGGCCTACGGCTGTTTCGACCTGACTCAAGCCGGCTACTACCGAGTGTCGCTCCTGACCACCCCGGCACGCTTGGGCGCCAACTGGGGTACAAACGTCTGGCGCCTCAACGCCTTCTATGCGGGCGGCGAGTCATCGCGGCAGGGCAGCTTCACCGTTGTCCCCTGACGCTCGGCGAGCAGCTGCTCACTGGTGGGGTCGACGGCACCGTCGGCCCCACCAGTCTCGCTTTACTCAGGCACCCACGGCGTAAGCAACGAACGGTGGTTGAGGCACCGCCAGCGGGTATGAGGGCCACTGGAAACTGTCACGAAGAAGGTCGGCGCCCAGAGCCACTCCGCACCGCCCATGATTTGGCCTAAGCGCGGCCGGCTCGGTCTAGCCCTTCTCAGCAGCGCGGGGAGCGGCTATCCTTTCGGTTAGCTGGCGGAGGCCAAGGCGATGAAACACACTATTCTAAGCGCAGCCAGTACAGCTTTGGTGATAAACCTCTCTGTTGGCATGACGGCCGCAGGCGGCCCATTACCGGGCTCGCAGGTCGCGACACCGGCGGAAGAGCAGTCGGTGAGCAGCGCTGTCTGGCTGGCGGATGGTCGCCGCCTGGAGCTGCAGTGGTCGACGCCGCGCGAATGCGTCCAGCTGCCCGTCGAGGGTGCCGGGGCAGTCATCCAGGATTGCGCCCTCACCGTGGGCGAGCCGTTTACGGCCACCTTTACCGCTCGGACCGAGCCGGCCACTGACATAGTCGGCATAGCCGTCGAGGGCGATCTTGCTGACCTCGCCTGGCGCAAGCTGGACACCCTGGGCCGGGAGCTCGACCTGCCGACGCTTGGCCAGGGCTCGGTCAGCGGCCGTCTGCGGCTCGTTCCGGCTTCAGGGGAGGTCACGCCGCCAGGTGAGGAGCGGATTCTGCGGCTGAGCGCCTTCTTGGCCGACGATCCAACCCGTCTCCAGCGCGAGATCCGGCTGCGCGTGCTGCCGGCCCCCGAACTGACCTCGCCGGGGCGCATTGAGGGCTATCTGTTCGAGGACCAGAACCGCGACGGCCATTGGGACGAGCGCACCGAACCGGGGTTACCTCAGTGGCCGGTGACACTGGCGGCGGGGTCTGACGGCGAAACGGTCACCACTGACGCCGCCGGCCGTTTCCGTTTCGACGTCCCGGGCCCGGGTCGGTTCCTCGTTTCGGCCGCCGCGCCAGGCGACTGGGAGCCAACCCTGCCAGCCAACATGCCAGTCGTCGTTCCGGCCAGCGGCTGCCCCCAGCGAACCTGCGCTCAGCCACGCTTCGGTTACGCTCGCCGCAGCAGCGGGCCTGGCGTGCCCCGCGCCGCTGTCACCTTGACTACCGAGCGCGGTTGCCTGGAGGGCGGCCATGGCGCGGTGTACCAGGTCGGCGAGGTCCCGGCACTCTTCGCCCGCGCCAGCGGGCTGGAGAGGCCGACGTTTCGGCTGCAGGCTCAGCCGCCGGAAGGCCCCAGGCTAACCCTGGTCGACCAGTACGCTGCCACTGCCGGCCAGTGGTACCGCCTGGACGGTGCCTCTGGCACGGCGGAAGGCACATACCGCTACGAGCTCGCGGTCTACGACGGGCCAATTGGGCCCGTTCCGGAAGCCACGGCCTTCTGCAGCATCCGCACCCGCTGGCGTGGCCAGCCCGCCATAGACATCGCGCCGGAGGCGGTGGATTTCGGCATCGCCGCCACCTTGGCTACGGTGCGGCGCGAAATCACGGTGAGCAACCACGGGGCAACCGACCTCGCTGTCCGGTCACTCTCGATGGAGGGTGGTTCGGGCTCGGCATTTCACTTCGGTACACCTGGCCGGAGCCGGATCGACGGCTTCAGTCTGGCCGCCGGCCAGTCCCGAGCGGTGGCCATCTTCGCCACGCCGCGCCAGGACGGCACCTTCGCCGACCGCCTGAGGATCGAGAGCAACGACCCAGAGCAGCCAGCCCTGGCCGTCTCCCTGGCGGTGCACACCTGCTGCTTGCGGGCTGCCACCATCCGCACGGGACGTGGCTGCCTGGAGACAGGCGAAGGACCCAGCTACTTCGTGGGCGAGATGATTCCCCTGGTATATCGAGTGGACACCGAGGGCCAGCTGGACGTGTTCGCCACCATCAGCGAGCGCGTTCTGACCACCGGTCAGGGGCGCAATCTCCTGGGTCCCAAGCGAGTGCCGATCAACGCCAACCAGCGCCTGGAAGCTGGGCCGGTGGAGTTGCCCTTGGGACTGCGCCAGTTGACGATCGAGGCCACGGCCAACGTGGGCACCACCGTCATGCGGGTGCGCGAGACTTGCACATACGCCGTGGCCGCCCCGGCGACGCGGCTGGCAGGGCTGGTCTTCGAGGATCGCAATGGTGATGGAGTGTGCCAGACTGAGGAGGAAACCCTGGCCGACTGGCCCGTCATGCTCAACGGGCCGGAACAGCTCGAGGAGCAGACCGATTCCCAAGGCAGCTTCTCCTTCACCGTTCACACTCCGGGCACGTATACCGTATCGCTGGCCGAGCGCGAACGTTGGCGGCCAACGGTCAGCAGATGGCAGCAGATTGTTGTTGGCGGGGGTCCCAATGAGGCCTTGGCGCCGATTGGATTCGCGGTCAAACGGCTCCAGCGTTCGGCGACGGCCAGCCAACCGAGCGCCGCCCTGGCGCTCTTGCCGGTGGAACTGGCCTTGCGCTGGAACGGCGAGGCCGGCCAGCCAGGTCGGGGCACAGGCGAGGTGTTTGCCCTGACACTGGTCGATTGGCCCACCCGGGGCAGCGACACCGCCGACAGCCGTATCTGGCTGTCCCGGCCGCGGGCCGCAGGCGGCGTGCCTTCAGGGACGGTCCAGCGCCACGAGCAAGGTTACGAGATTGTGCCGGCCGTACTTCGCGGGGCTGACTTTGGCCAGACGGCGGTCTACGACGAGGCGGCCACGTGTCCGGTGCCCAGAACGATCAACCTGGGAATGCTCGTCTGGGAGGATGACAGCGCGCAGAACATCGCCCAGGTTCGCCAGGCCGTGGAGGCTACCCTGGCCGGGCAGGTGACCACGACCCCCATGCCCGACGCCCTGCAAGCAACAATAGAACGTCTGGCCTCCCAGGTCGACGATCCGCTGGGCCAGTTCGCTGGCGCCATCACCCTGCCAGATGTGTGCGGCCAGCCATCGGCTGGCTGGCCAGCCGCGACTGAGACCCTCGTGCTCGAGCTATCCAGCCTGATTACCGAAGAACGCTGGAACGAAGCGCGAGACGAATCCGGCCAAAGGCGATTTAGGGGCGACTACGGCATTCCGCGGCCGGAGACGATTGGCACCCTGACCCTGGAGCTGGCCTATGGGCCCCTCGGCAACCTGCGCGGCGAGTTCACACCTCAAGTCCTCACCGCTGATCCGGAGCTGAGCTACCTGGACATCGAGCAAGCGGACGAGGGCCGCCTGAGCGCCATCCTGGGCCTTGCCGGACCACTGCCAGCGGAGCCGCAGGGCACCTGGTGGCTGTATCTCGACACCGATGGCGATCTAACCACCGGTGCCTCGGCACCGCTTCAGGATGGGGCCGACCACCGGCTGGCTTTGTCCTTCGCGGGTGAGGCACTCCGGACCACGCTCTGGCGGTGGTCTGGAGATCGGAGTACGGCCAGCAGCCTGGACAGCTGGTGGCGCCGTACGCCAACGCAATATGTGCTAAGGCTTCTGGGCCTTGCGCCCAGCTGCACCGGCTGGGTTGAGTTGCCCGGCGGCCTGTACGACGCCCGCCTGGGCGCGGGTCGCATGGAATTGCGGCTAGACGTGGATCTGGAGCGACTCGGCAACCCGGTGAGCGCCGTTTCGGCCTGGGCGGTGGTAGAGCGCGACGGCCGGATCCGCAGCGCACTGCCAGATCAGCCCCATGACGTTGCGCCAACTATTCCGCTGGCCCAGGTGCCCAGTGGTGTGGCTCCCCGCATCCGGCTCGTCGACCCCCTGCCAGACGAAACCGAGATCGAGCCTCATCGACCGGTCTGCATGACCTTCAGCAAGGCAATGGACCGCCAGTCGGTCGAGGCGGCGATTGGGCTTGAGCCCGGCCAGAGCGGCGACTTCGCCTGGCATGGCCGGCGCGTCTGCTTCACGCCCCGACCAGGCTGGCCGCTGGCCACCGGAGTCGAGGTCTCCGTGTCCTCCCTGGCTCGGGATTCGGCCGGGCAGCCACTGGATGGCAACGGTGACGGCATTTCCGGCGATCCGTTCGCCTTTCGGTTTTGGACCGGCGGCGTGTCGCTCGTGACCTGCGATGCCCAAGGTACCGAGCGGCGCCGTTTTGCCCTTGGCGAGCCCATCTACGCCAAAGGTGCCTCGCTGCCCGCCGGCGCCACGGTCGACCTCTACCTGATCGCCCACCCCGATGGCCTTTGGACCGACGGCATGGAGCTGGTCGATGTCGGTGGCGGCGGGCCAAAATCCGTGGTCGTGGACGCGACTGGCGAGCTCTCGGTCGCTTTGCTTCGACCTGCAGCCTTACTCCCGGGCGAGTTCAACCTGGTAGTGGATGCTAACCGCAACGGCCGCCTGGATCTGGACATCGACGCGCTGGATCGGCGTGCGGTGGGCTTCACCGTCGAAGGGCGGCGCCACGTGCTCTACGTACCCGCTTTGCGGGCTCTCGGCTCCAACTAGCGCCGGGCGGCTTTCGCGGCCGACCGGTCTTCGATCGAGGGGCCCGGCCGGGTAGCCGACTGGTGCGTTCGGTCCGTTGAACGCCACGTCACGTGGCCGCCGGGGCCTGCCAGGGGCGCTAGTTACCAGAGGCGCCGCGCGGACTGGCCGTCGGGGTCGATCCAGGCCGCAATCGGGCTGAGGCCAACTCGTCCAGAACGGTCTCCAGCCGTCGCCGCTCAGCTGGCTTGAGGGCCGGCAGCCGCTGCTCGCGGAGCCAGGACCGCAACTCGTCCGCGCGCACCACCGGCACGTCGGGATCCTCGACGGACAGACTGGCCCGCAGTTGGCTGAACACCGCCAACTGTAAAACGGGCACGCTGGCCAGCTCAGGTGCCCGCAGCTGGATGGCCTCGGCCAGCCGGTGGGCATCGAGCTGTAACCATTCTCTGGGGCTGCGGAGCGGCCGCCGACCAAAGGTCAGCAGTCTCTGCCAGAGCGGCCGCAACTCGCGCCAGTGTGAGCCCTTGATGGTCACCGGCCCAGCAGCGGAATGGACGGAAAAGACCACCAGCCCCCAGGGGGCCAGGAGCACGTGGTCAGCTGGCAGCACCCAGTGGTAAAGGGCATAGCCTCGGCTGGCTGATTTTAGCGCCTCGTCAAGAGCGGCATCGGGGCGCGGCATGCGCAGCCAGGTGTCAGAGAGCCACAGGCCAATCCAGCTGAAGGCCGAGCCGACCAGAAGCGCCCCATAGGCAATCAGAATGGCCTGAGGACCTTGCAGGCTGATCAACAGGCCAGCTGCCAGTATCAGAAAGCCGAACAAGGAGGCGCCGAGCGCCTGCCGGCGCCGTCGGCGCACCAGACGGTGATGGGTGGTGACCTTCACCCGCCGTCCACCTCGTCGGCCAGGTCGAGGTCATCAGCCCGGCTGGCCGCCGCCACCCGGCGCTGGATCGCGCCCACCAGATCGCGCTCCACACAGCGCGCGGCCACCCCGACGGCCGAGCGAACAGTGGCGGCGTCTGAACGGCCATGGCCAATCACCATGACGCCTCTGGCGCCGAGAAGGATCGCGCCACCATAGGTGCGGTAGCTGATCCGCCGCCGCATCCGCCGTAGCGCCGGCAGCATAAGCAGCGCGCCAACGGCCGACAGGGGATCACGGCGCGCCTCCTGGCTCAACAGCTGCTGCACCAGCGTGCCGGCCCCCTCAGCGAATTTGACGAGCACGTTGCCCGTAAAGCCGTCGGTCACCGCCACGTCCACGTTTCCCAACGGAATGTCCTGGCCCTCAATGTTGCCAATGAAGTTCAGTTCGGCAGCCTCGAGGAGCGGCAGCGCCTTCTGGATCACCGAGTTGCCTTTGCCCCGCTCCTCGCCGATCGTCAGCAGGCCAACTCGCGGCCGGGCAAGCCCCAGGATGTGCTCGGCATAGGCCGCCCCCATTATGGCAAATTGCAGCAAGAACAGCGGCTTGACTTCAGCATTGGCACCAATGTCAACGAGGACACACGGGCCGTGGCGCGCCGGGAAGGGTGTGGCCAGGGCTGGTCGCAAGACGCCCGGGCTGCGCCCCAGGCGCAACAGCGCCGCCGCATGCCCGGCACCAGTGTGGCCCATGGTGACCACCGCCGCAGCTTCTTGCCGGCGCACCATGGTTGCGGCGCGGGAAATGGAGCTATCCGGGAACTGGCGCACTGCGTGGGCCGGTGCGACCTCATCCATGGCGATAACGTCGTTGGCATGGACGACCGTGATGTCAAGGCCCCGAGTATCAAGCCGCGCCAGGACAGGTTCGATCTCCGAACGGCGGCCTACTAGAGCAATGGCCACGCCCTGCTCCCGGGCAGCCTGGACCGCCCCGCGCACCAGGACGCGCGGCCCGTGATCGCCCCCCATGGCATCAACGGCGATTCGCATGAGCGGCGATTGTAGCACCGCCTGACCGCTGGCCGGCGTAAGCCAGCACAACCTGGCGGGCCGCCAGCCGTCTATACTTCGTTGGAACGAACCATGAACAACCATCCCGGCGCGTGGGAGCTCACGGGACGCCTCCGGTCGGTTATCGGCCTCGTCCTCGCCACGTTGATCGTGTCGGGCCAGCTGACGACCGTCCCCAAGTACGGGATCGCCCAGCTGGCGACCGCCCCCAAGGCCGGATGCGCTCAGAGGGCCGGCACCACCCCGGGCCACCCTCAGGTCGGCATAGCTCGAGCCCCAGACTACCGCCCCCTCAGCTCTAGCGCCGGAATCGCTCAAGCGCCCGACCACACCGCTCCCGGGCCCCAGGCCGGCAGCGCGCAAAGTCCGGACTGGGCCGTCGCCCGCCACCGTCCGGCTCAGGAGACCCCGCCGGCTGGCACTCCAGTGGTGGATCCTGAGCCTACCGAAAGCCAGCCCGGACCGCCGCTGGCCTTGCCCCTGGTAGGCAACAGCCTGGATCCACTGGCGCCCGGACCGGTTTTGTCAACTGCCCAAGGCTTTGTGGCCATGCTGGAGCCCCTGGGCCGAACGGCCTGTGCGCCGGCCACCCACGTGCTCATGGACCGACGACCTGGCACGCTGGGGGCGCGAGCGGTGGCGGTCCTGTATCGCGACAGCCCGGATCCGAACACCAACCTCGATTTCCACCTCGGGCAGTCTGTTACCGTCACCGGCGTCGAGGCGCTTTCACCGCCGAGCTGCCGGCCAGTGACGAACCGTCTCATCGGGGTGCGGCGGGTGGAGCCCCTGGAACTACCGCCAGGCGGGTTGGCACTTGGGACACAAATGCGTTCCCCGGCCGCCGACCCGGGTCCGCACCACCTCGTGGCCGCAGCGGGGGCAAGGCTGACCGGTCCGGCCGAAAACCTTCAGCGTGCCCTGCATCTCACCCGGGTTGCCGGTCAGGTCACGGAAGCCGCCATCGGTCAGGGTAGTGCCCCGGGCGGCCACCGCACGACGCAACACCGCCCGGATAGCGTGATGCAGGCGGTCGACCTCCCTGGCCGTCAGAGTGTTGGCGGGGCGCAAAGGATGTAGCCCAGCCAGCCACAGCGCTTCGTCCGCATATATGTTCCCGATCCCGGCCAGCACTGTCTGGTTCAGCAGTAAGGACTTGAGCCGCCCCCGACGCTGGCCCAGGCAGCATCGCAACCGCTCACGGCTGAAGTCCGGAGCGAGCGGCTCGGGCCCCAACGGACCGAGCACAACGGCGGGGTCAGCCACGAGATAGACCCGTCCGAACTTGCGCGGATCGCGCAGCCTCAACTCTTCGGCGCCGTCCAAAGCGAGCGCGGTGTGCACGTGTCGGTCGGGGGGCTCGGCCGCGGAAGCCAGGACCAGGCGGCCGCTCATCTTTAGGTGCACCAGAAGCCAGTCCTGATTGAGCTGGATGGTGATGTACTTGCCGCGCCGACCCAGTGCCTGGACTATCTGGCCGTCGATGCGCTCCGCCAGCCCCTGGGGCGTGTTGAGTGGCAGCTGCGCCGGCCAGGTGCACCAGGCGCCCTGAAAGGTGCGCCCCGCCAGGATAGGCGCCAGGTCGCGGATGTAGGTTTCCACTTCGGGCAATTCCGGCATGCTTCACCTGAATGTGGTCGAATTCACGTCAAACCAAGTGCATCCGTACGGACGGCCAGCCCATCACGCCAATCGTACGCCGCTTGAGAGGGGCCACCAAGTCGCCACCGCGAGGGTCTGGCGGAACGCCCGCTCCCTGATATAATGGCCGCCACCGTCTCCATGGCCAGCTTCACCCACCTCCACGTCCATAGCGAGTACAGCCTGCTGGACGGTCTCATCCGCCTGAGTGAGCTGCCCCGGCGGGCCAGGCAGATGGGCTTCGACGCCCTGGCCCTGACCGACCACGGCGTCATGTACGGCGCGGCACGCTTCTATCACGAGGCTCAGGCGGTCGGTATCAAGCCAATCATCGGCTGCGAGCTGTATGTTGCCCGGCGGCAGCGCACTGACCGGCACCCGGCCCGCGATCGCAAGCCCTATCACCTCACCGTCTTGGCCGAGAACGAGACGGGGTACGGCAACTTGCTGCGCCTGGTCAGTCGGGCGCAGCTCGAAGGCTTCTACTACAAACCGCGGGTGGATCGCGAGCTCCTGGAGCTATACCGGGACGGCCTGATCGTCCTGTCCGGCTGCCTGCAGGGCGAGATCCCGCAAGCCCTGCGTGACGGCGACGAGGCGAGCGCCCGCCAGACGCTGGCCTGGTACCGCGACGTCTTCGGCGATCGGTACTACCTGGAGCTACAGGAGCACGACCTGGCTGACCTGACGGCCATCAACCGCGCGCTGGTGGCTTTGGCCCAGGAATTCGATGTGCCGCTCGTGGCCACGAATGACGTCCACTACCTGGCTCCCGAGGATGTGGCGGCCCACGACGTGCTGATCCGCTTGCAATGGAAGGCTGCCGCCGCCGGCCGCGAGCGACGGGGCTATGGGCCCACTTACCACCTGCGCTCAGCCGAGGAGATGAGCGTCCTTTTCGGCGAAGTGCCGGGCGCTCTGGCCAACACCATGGCAATCGCCGAGCGCTGCCAGCTCGACCTGCATTTCGGCCAGTCCCGGCTGCCGGCGTTCGAAGTGCCCGACGGCCTGACCGCCAACGACTACTTGCGACAACTATGCGAGGCGGGCGTGCAAGACCGTTACGGCACGGTCACACAGGCGGTCCGCGAGCGGTTGGATCGCGAGCTGTCAACCATCGCCGCTATGGGCTTCGCCACCTACTTCCTCATCGTCTGGGACCTGTGCCGCTATGCGCGGGATCGCGGTATCTGGTACAACGTCCGCGGCAGTGGTGCGGGCTCGGTGGTGGCCTATGCTCTGCGCATCGCCAATATCGACCCGCTGGCCCACGGCCTGATCTTCGAGCGTTTCCTGAACCCGGCCCGGGTCTCGATGCCCGACATCGATTTGGACCTGGCCGACGACCAGCGCGACGAGCTGATTCGTTACGCCCACGAGCGCTACGGCCACGATCATGTGGCTCAGATCATCACCTTTGGGACCCTGGGGGCGCGGCAGGCCATCCGCGATTGCGGGCGGGCACTCGAACTGCCGGCCAGCCTCATCGACCGCGTCGCGCGACTGATTCCGGCAATCCCGGGCAAGCCGTGCACCATAGACCAGGTTCTCACGCCACCGGCTGACGAAGAGGAGGAGAGCTTCTACAGCGCCGAGTTGGCTGAGGCCATGCAATCGGACCCTGACGTCGAGCGCCTGCTCCAAAGCGCGCGCAGTCTAGAAGGCTTGGCCCGCCATGCCTCGACTCACGCCGCCGGTGTGGTGATCACCGACCGCCCGATCATCGAGTACGTGCCCCTGCATCGCGCTACACACGGCGAAGAGGACGGGTCGGGGCTGCCGGTCACGCAGTATGCGATGAAGGACATTGAGCGGTTGGGGCTCCTCAAGATCGACTTCTTGGGTCTATCGACGCTCACCGCATTGCGTCGCGCGGCCGAGTTGGTGGCCCAACACCATGGGCGGTCCATTCAGCTCGACGACATCCCGCTGGATGACCCGGCGATCTACGATCTTTTGTCGAGTGGCAACGTGACCGGCGTCTTCCAGGTCGAAGGGGCGGGCATGCGACAGATGCTGCGCGACATGCAGCCTCGCGCCTTCGAGCATGTGACGGCGGCTATCGCCCTCTACCGACCCGGTCCGATGCGCTTCATACCGGACTACATCCGGCGCATGCATAGCCAGGAGCCGGTTACCTACGTCCATCCAGCCCTCGAGCCGGTCCTGGCGGAGACCTACGGCATTCTCATCTATCAGGAGCAGATCATCCAGATCGCTCAGGACCTGGCCGGCTATGAGCCCGGCGAAGCCGACCTGATCCGCCGGGCAGTGGGCAAGAAGAGCCAGGCCGAGCTACTGCGGCACCGCGAGACCTTCGTGGCCGGGGCCACGGCTCGGGGCATCGATCGTGCCGACGCCGAGCGCATCTTCGAGCTGATAACCAAGTTCGCCCGATACGGCTTCAACAAGGCCCACGCCGCCGACTACGCCATGATCGTCTGCCAAACAGCCTGGTTCAAGGCCCGCTACCCACTGGAGTACCTTACGGCGCTCTTGTCAGTGAACCGCCACGACACAGAGAAAATCGCCCTGATCGGCGCCGACTGCGCGGCTAACGGCATTCGTATCTTGCCGCCCGACATCAGCCGCAGCCAGCTGGATTTCAGCATCGAACCGCTGGCCGCAGGCCCGAAAGCAGAGAGAAAGCAGCACGCCATTCGCTTTGGCCTGGGGGCAATAAAGAACGTCGGCGATGCCGCCGTCGAGTTGATCCTGACCGGCCGTGGGCAGACCCAGTTCGCCAATCTCGATGAGGTGTGCAAGCGGGTGGATCTCCGCGCTGTTGGCAAGCGCGCCCTCGAGCCACTAGTGCGGGCGGGTGCGTTCGACTCACTGGGCGGCCGCGACAGCATCCTTGGCCTGCTTGACCGCATGATCAGCCTCAGTGACACCTATCACCAGGCCAGCGCCATAGGCCAGATGTCCTTGTTTGGCGATTTGGAGGGCCACGCCCTGCCTTCGCTGCTCCCGGCAGTCACGGAGGACCGAGGGGACATCCGTCAACATTTGCAGTGGGAGAAAGAACTCACCGGACTGTACCTCTCCGACCATCCGCTTCATCGCGTCGCCTCGGCGTTGCCAAACGACGTCACGGTGTTCCTGGGCGACATCGACGCCGCCCTCGCGGGCTCAGTGGTGACATTCGCCGGCATGGTCACCGCCGTTCGGACCCTGACCACCAAGCGGGGCGATCCCATGGCCTTCGTGTCGGTAGAGGACCTCAATGGCAAGGCCGAGCTAACCATATTCCCTCGCGTTTACGAAGCCACCAAGGACCTGTGGCGTGTGGACCAGCTGGTGTTGGTGCGCGGCAAGGTAGAAGAGCGCGATGACCGGTTGCAGGTGGTGGTTACCAGTGCCCAGGCCTACACACCCGCCTCGCCCTCAGATGAGGCATCCCCAGAGAACCAGTCGGCCGAGTTGGTCGCTGCGCCGGAAGGACACTACAGGGTCTCAGTGACCTTGCCTCGCTCCCGCGACGACTCCCACGACCTCAGCCACCTCGAAGCGATCTATCGGCTGCTAACGAGCTACCGCGGCCAGGATCGCTTTGCGCTGGTGCTGCCCCGAGCTGATGGCCTGGTCGAGCTCGACTTCCCAAACGCTTCCACGCGCTATTGCGTGGCCCTTGTCCAGGAACTGCAACGTCTGGTGGGCGCCAATGCCGTGCAGGTGACCCACGTGGAGCATGAAAGGGGGAATAGCCCATGACCGTCTGTCGCCGTCTTGTCATCGTTGGACTAGTGGTTGCGGCGGGCTTCTGGCCGTGTCTTACGGCAGCGGAGTCACCGCCGGCTGCCTATCGCCTGCTCGATCCTTCGCTGACCACGCATCCGGCCTGGTCGCAAGATAACGTGCCACTGCCCGTGGTCGTTGCCCTGAAAGGAGAGACGGCATTCGACCTGTGGCAGCAGCGATCCGCCGCCAGCTCGTGGAGCACCAGCTCGGAGCAACGAGCCCGCTTGCGGGAAACTGCCTTCGCCCAGCGGGCTGCCGCCCAGGCGCCATTGCAGGTGGCCATCGAGGCAATGGGTGCTCGCATCATCAGCACTTACGACGCCGCCATGAATGGCTTCCTGGTCTGGGCGAGTCGATCCCAGGTCCTGGCGATCGCCGCGCTGAGCGGCGTCGAGCGCGTATACCGCGCCCCAGAGCATGTGCCGGCACTGGCCAATGCGGTGCCGCTTGTCGGGGGCCAGGCGGCGATGCAGGAACTGCACCTCACCGGCAAGGACGTCACCATTGCCATCGTGGACACCGGTATCGACTACACGCACCTCTCCCTGGGGGGAAGCGGCAGGCCCCGCGATTTCCAGAGCAACAACCCGCGAACGGTGGAGGCTCGCACCTTCCCCACGGAGAAGGTTATCGGCGGGTACGACTTCGCCGGCACGTACTACACCGGCGGCAACATGCCCACCGCCGACGCCGACCCGCTGGATGAGAACGGCCACGGCACTCATGTCGCCGGCATCGCCGCCGGGATGACCGGCAACCCCAAGGTCTTCCACGGCATGGCGCCCGAGGCCAAACTGATTGCCCTCAAGATCTTCGGCGCGCGGGGCGGCACCAACCTGGTGATCGACGCCGTCGAGTGGGCCATCGAGGCCAACATGGGGCGCCGCGTCAAGGGCATTTGCCAGATGCCCGATGGTGGCGATTGTCGCGTCGACGTTTTGAACATGAGCCTGGGTGCCGCTTTCGCCTCGGACGTGATGGAGCAGCAAGGCGTCATGCGACGCGCGCTGGAGGCCGGGATCGTGGTCATAGCCGCTGCCGGCAATGATGAGGATGTGCCGTTTATCACCGGGGCCCCAGCTGCCTCTGACGTGGTGGTGAGCGTTGCCAACACGTACCCCAGCGGCCTGAAGGCTGATGTCGTCCAGGTTGGCTACGACGGCAGCACCGAGAACCTGGAGGCCCTGGAGGCTGACCGCAGCCTGGCGCGGCCCATCGCCGAGCTGGGTGAACTGCGAGCACCCGTGGCCTGGTTTGGCCGCGGCTGCTCAGGGGATACGCCGGCGAGCGATGTCGCCGGCAAGATAGCCTTGATCCCCCGTGGCGACTGCTCATTTCGCGACAAGCTGGCTGCCGCCGAGGCCAACGGTGCCGTGGGCGCCCTGATATACAACAACGAGGCCGGCATCCTGGTGATGGGCGCCTCGCCGCCAAATCCGGTCGGCATTCCCGCTTACTCTATCAGCCTCCAGGATGGAGAACGCATCCGCAGCCTGGTCCAGGCAGGCACCGAGGTCAGCTGCCGCATGGCGGCCAGCCTGAACAAGACGCTCGAGCGCAGCTCGCTGACCGACGTGATCAGCCCATCCAGCAGCCGCGGTCCCAGCCGGGTCGGCATCCTGAAGCCCAACCTGAGTGCGCCGGGCACCCAGATCGTGGCCCCGTATATGGGTCGCGGCGACGAAGGTGTGGCGCTTACCGGCACCTCGATGTCTTCGCCACTCGTCGCCGGCGCAGCGGCCCTGCTGGTGCAACGGCTGCGGCAGGACGGCCTGGCACCGGTCGGCAGGCCGCTGTCCGATCGCACGCTGCTCACGGCTCGCGATGTGGGTGCCATACTCATGAACACCGCCCACGCCACCGTCTGGCTTAGAGACAACCGCGAGGGCGTGCCAGTCCCGCTGGCCCGCCAGGGAGCTGGTCGGGTCGATGCCCTGGCGGCCGTGCGCACCAATACCATCGCCCGGGCCGGCGCCATCGCCGAGCTAAACCTCGGCTTCCTGGCCGTCCCTCAAGAGTGGTCCGGGCAGGCTGGCCTGGTCATCCGCAACCTCAGCAAGGCTACCAAGCGCTACGCTCTCGCCATACAGTTTGCGACGCGAGAGGAAGCCGACGCGGGAGTGACCTACGAGGTCCAACCCGAGAGCCTGACCCTAGGACCGGGTCAGGAAGGCCAGGCCAGTGTAGAGGTGCATGTCGAAGCCAGTGAGCTTCGACCGTATGCCGGATATGGCGGTGCGCAGTGCATGAGTGTCAGTGCCCTGTCGAACGCCGAAGTGGACGGGTTCGTGACCGCCACCGAGGTGGATGAGGTTGGCCAGGTGGTGGCCGGCGGCGACTCAGTTCGCTTGCCGATCTACTTCGTACCCCGGCCGGCATCTGACCTGCAGCTGTTGCCAGACCCAGTCTACGTCAGCCCCGCCCTTGGCCAGGCCCAGTTGAAGATCGAGAACGGCGGGGAGGCGCCGGGCGTGGCCACGCTGTTCGTCGCCACGGCCACCGACCCGGTGGAGCACAATGTCGACAGGCGGATCAACGTCGATCTGGTAGCGGTCCGCCGGGCCAAAGACAGTCGCGGTCAGGCGGTGCTGGAGTTCTTGGTGCACTCCGCCGGACCCACCGGAGTTCCCCTGGACAGCCAGACGCACATTTTCGTCGATACCAACCGTGATGGCGAGCTAGACCACGCAATCTACACTCAGATTGCCCGAAGCGGGCAGCAGTACGTCGTCTTCAGCGCCACGAGCCCCGTGCAGCGGCAGCAGCCAATAACCCTGCAGCGCACGGTGGCTCTGGACTACTACGCCAACGTCGACCTGCAGTCGCGAATACTCGGCCTGCCAGTACGGGCAAGTCGCCTGGGCTTGCCGGCTGAGGGCCCGATCCACCTGCAAGCGATCGTTCTGCGGCGAGCTCAATTCAGCGACGTGGTGGGTGGCCGTGGCTATGTGGCCTACGATTTCGTCCCCGACAACGGCCTCGTCGCGGGCAGTGAGGGCCAGCTCAGCGCTGGCGAAGGCCGCCTCGATCTGGATGAGACAGCAGTGGCCTACGCGCTGAGCGCGTCGGAGGCGGCCGTCGACGCTGGTGGCGCGGCAGTCATCTCTCTCGTCACCCACAAGCCACTCCCCCAGGAGGGCGAGCAGCTTCTGGTCGCCTACCCGCAGAACGCTCCGGGGACCGGGGATATTCAGCTGGTGCGCATTGTGCCGGGCGAGCCTCCGACGCCAACGATGGTTCCGCCGACAGCCACCAGCGTGGCGCCGCCAACTGCTGAGCCTACCGCCACGGCAAGAGCCACGACACCTACTCTAGTGGGCCGGCTATGTCTGCCGGCGCTGTTGTTGAGCTTCGGCCGGCAATAGCACATGAGCTGGCCGATGCCGGGCCATTCGCTCCCAAAGCACTCGTGCGGCATAATGAGTCCCGTGGGTCGGCGTCCGGTCGGCCCATGTTCGTGCTTCGATGGCGGCGGCCCGACAGCCGCCGATCACTTCAACTTGACGGAGGGTCATGGATGCACCGCATCTGGAGGCTGATGTTCCTGGCGTTGGTGCTTGCCGCGCCGCTTTTCTGTGTTGGTCCCACGCTGGCGGATGCGCGGCCGGGCGTGCTCGATCCGTCGCTCGCCGCCGCACCCGTCTGGCGGCCGGGCGACGATGGCTCGACGATGACGGTCATCGTTCAGCTTGTCGGTCCCACAGCTTTCGACCTCTATCGCCAGACGCTTCACAAGCCTGGCGAGCTCACCAGTCTGGCGCAGCGAGCACGGGAATCCGCCTTCGCGACGGTCGCCATGGCCCAGGCTCCGGCGAGGGAGTTCATCGAGTCCACCGGCGCTCAGATCCTAAGCACCTACGATACGGCGCTGAACGGCTTCTTGGTGCGCGCCACCTCGGATCAGTTACAGCGCCTCACCGCCACGCCCCGTCTGGAACGGATCTACCGGGCGCCCGAACACTACCCGTTGCTCGGCGACGCTGTGCCGCTGGTCGGCGGCCAGACGGTGATTGATACGCTGGGTTACACCGGCAAAGACGTGACGATCGCCATCATAGACCAGGGCATCGATTATACGCACAAGTCACTGGGCGGCAGTGGCAAGCCAAAAGATTACGCCGACAACAATCCAAGTGTCGTCGAGCCACGTTCGTTCCCCACCGACAAGGTTATTGGCGGCTACGACTTTGCCGGCACGGACTATGGCACGACCGGCGTACCCCGGCCCGATGACGATCCCCTGGATGAAGGCGATCACGGCACCCACGTTGCCGGGATCGCCGCCGGGATGAAAGGCAACCCTAAGGTCCACCACGGCGTGGCGCCTGATGCCAAGCTCATTGCTCTAAAGGTGTTCGGCCGCGGCGGCGGGACCAACCTGTCCACGAATGCCATCGAGTGGGCCATTGAGGCCAATATGGGCGCTCGAGTCCCCGGTTCCTGCCAGATGCCGCGTGGCCAGTCTTGCCGCGTCGACGTACTTAACATGAGCCTGGGCTCACCCTGGGCCAATGGCGTCCTCGAGCAGACGGGCGCGATTCAGCGCGCCGTGGAGTCGGGCATCGTGCTGGTTGCCGCATCAGGCAACGACGATGACGTGCCGTTCATCCACGGCGCCCCGGCAGCCTCGCCCATGGCTCTGGCTGTCGCCAACACCTTTCACGGCGGGCTAAAGGGTGACGTGGTCGAGGCAACGGCAGCTTCGGAGACAATCCAAATTGAAGCCTTGCAGGGCGGCGTGGACGCCACCGGCCAGATGCGGTTGGGCAAGTCGATGGACGAGGTGGGCGAGCTGAAGGCGCCGCTTGCCGACTTCGGGCGCGGCTGCAACGTTGACCAGGCCGCGGCACCCGATGTCACGGGGCAGGTGGCCCTTATCGAGCGCGGCACCTGCTCCTTTAGCGAGAAAGTCGCTAATGCCACGGCTAAAGGTGCGGTGGCCGCCCTGGTTTACAATAACCAGGCGGGTATCATCGTCATGGGCCCCACCGCTGGCTTCCAGAGCGATCGCATTCCGGCCTACCTGATCCGGCAAGCCGACGGACTGTCTCTCAAGGAGCAGCTGCGAGCTGGAGAGGTGCGGATTCGGATGGCCAAGGCGCTCAACGGCACTTTCGTTCGTTTCTATCTGGCCGACGCCATAGGGCTAGGTTCCAGCCGCGGACCGGCCCGGTCAGGCGCCTTCAAGCCGAACATCTCAGCACCAGGGACCGAGATCTTTGCCCCCAAGCGTGCCCAGGGCGATGCCGGCGTTGCCTTTACCGGCACCTCCATGGCCGCACCGATGGTGGCCGGTGGCGCCGCGGTGCTCATCGAGCGGCTGCGGGCGCAGGGGCTGGCGCCGAAGGATGCCCCGCTCTCCGATCCGGATTTCCTGACCGCCGCCGATGTCGCCGCTCTGCTCATGAATACCGCCACTGCTCACGTCTACGCCGATGACAACCGCGTTCCAGACTACGTGCCCCTCGCCCGGCAAGGCTCGGGCCGGATGGACCTCGTCTCAGCCTGCACCAACCACACCCTGGCCCGAGCCGGCAACCTGGCAGAAATCGACTTTGGCATTCGTGGCCTGACCGAGGACTATGCCACTAGCGCCGTCGTGAAGGTGCGCAATCTCGACCAGAAGCCTAGGACGTACGACTTGCGAACGGAGTTCAATACTCCGACCGAGGCCGGGCGGGGAGTGCGCTACGAGGTGGAGCCGCAACAATTCGAGTTGCAGCCTGGCGCCTCAGCGGAGGTGACGGTTCGGGCTTTCGTCACGGCCGCCCAGCTGGCGCCTTTCGCGGCCTACGGCGGGGCACAGGTCTTCCAGTCGGAATTGGTCAGCGACGCCGAAATCGATGGCTTTGTGGTCATCAACTCGCAGGCCGAAGGCGGCCAGCCTGAAGTGAGCCACCTGCCGATCTACTTCCTACCCCGGCAGGCCGCCCGCATGATCGCCGCTCCCGACCCGTTGCGGATCAGCCCGGCTAGCGGCCGCGGAACCATCGAGTGGGACAACGAGGGTCCGGCTGACAGCGTGGCCGAGTTGTTCGCGCACCTGGGAACCGATGAGGCGGGAGACGCGCCGTCTCGGGTTGACATTGACCACCTTGGCGCCAGACTGGGCGTCGATGCGCAAGGCCGACGGATCATCAGCATCGCCATGCACACCAGCGCTGGGCGGCGGGTCCCCATTGACTCCGACGGCTATGCTCTCATAGACACCAACCTGGACGGCAGCTACGACTACGCCGCCCACGTCGGGCTGGTCAACGGCGTCCTGGTCACGGCCGTGCACCAGGTCACCCGGCAAGCCCCCATCGCCTTCTCACGACAGTACACCGCCGACTTCGAAGCCGGCGTGAACATCGACAGTCGCATCATCGTCTTGAACGTGCTGGCTAACCGCATCGGCGTGGACGAGAGCGGACCAGTGCGGATCGATCTGGGATTCTTGCATATCGCCAATTTCGCCGATGTCGCTGGCGGTCTGGACGTGACTCCATACGATGCCGCGCCGAACGATGCCTTTGAGTTCGGTGCCCAAGGCACGATCTCGGCCGGTCGTGGACGCTTCCCCTTCCGCAGCGACGAGCTCGGCTACAGCCTCGATCGCTGGACAATGGAGCTTGCCGGAGGCGCTCAGGCCACAAGTGCTATCGAGCGAGTCGCTGGCGTGCCGCTGGCCGGCCAGCGGATCATGGCTCTCTATCCGCGGAATGTGGCCGGTGAGCCCGACATGCAGCTGTTGGCGATAGTGGAAGCAGAGGCGCCTACGCCGACAGCAATTCCCTTCCCCACCGACGTTCCGCCCAGCCGAGACCACGATATCTTCCTGCCGGCGGCCCTGGCAGACGCGGTGCTTGAGCGCTCGGGCCCGTGACGTCCTGCCCAACCGCGAAGACCAGACATCGCGGTTGGGTTGACAAGGGACTCCTTTCGATGTCTGGGAGTCGGGCCAACGAGGGCGCCAAGTGGCGCCCTCGTTGGCGTCGGTCCGACAACTGCCGGCCCAGCAGCCGTGCCCGGATCTGCAGCGACGTCAGAGCGCCCCGAATACGGACCGGCGCACCGCACCGTCAAGTATCCGCCGCAACGTCCTCCCTCGGCCAGTGTGTCATCACTTGGCTCCAGCCTGGACTCAGCGAGCCAGGCCTCTCCGCCCAACGGGCGCGAGCCAGCCTGAGCCCGGCGCACGCGGGCACGTGTATACTGTTGCCCGGCATGTCCCGCCTGCGCATCGGCATCGATGCCCGACTGCGAGCTTACCGCCGTGGCGGCATCGCCCGGCACGTGGAATGCCTGGTCGACGGGCTGCAACAGCTCGAGCTAGAGGAGGACCTTCTACTGCTTCTGCACCGTCGCGACCGGGCCGCGGTGCCGCCAGCGGCCGGTGACCTGGTGCCACCGAGCCAGGCCGCGGCAGCCGCCAGGCGCGAACTCGCCGACCAAACGACGCCGGGCCACGCGCCGCCTTTACCCCGGAGCGGGTGGCCGGGGCGCGTCAGCGTGCGCCGCCTGCTCACGCCGCCCCACCACCGCTATGAGGACTTCTTGCTGCCACCAGAACTCCTTCGCCATCGCGTGGAGCTGTTCCATGCCACCGACTTCATTGTGCCCAGCCTCTGGCGCCGAGCAGCCGTGGCCACGGTGCATGACCTGGCCTTCTTGCGTCACCCTGAGTTCCTGACCCCCGCCAGCGCTCGCTACTACGGCCGGGTGGGCCGGACGGTTGGCCGGGCCGAGCGAGTCATCGCCGTCTCCGAGCACACCCGTCGCGAGCTAATCGAGCTGACCGAGGTGCATCCGGAACACATTCGGGTGGTGCCCAACGCGCTGCATCCGGCCTTCCTCAAACCCCGCGTCGTGGCAGCCGAGCGGGCCGCCGTTGAGCGCTGCGGCGTCCGGGAACCGTACCTGTTATTCGTAAGCACCATCGAGCCCCGCAAGAACGTCATCACCTTGTTGGACGCCTACCGCGGCCTGCTCGACCAGGGCCACCAGGTGGAGCTGGTCCTGGTCGGAGCGGACGGCTGGAAGAGTCAGCTGGTGTACGAGCACGCCCGCCAGCTTGGACTGACCGGCCGAGCCCGTTTTCTGGGCTTTGTGCCCGACGACATACTGGTGGCCTTCTACCGTCGAGCGGCGGCGCTGGCCCACCCGGCACACGACGAAGGCTTTGGCTTCGCGCCGTTGGAAGCCATGGCCTCGGGGACGCCGGTGGTCATCGCCGATGCCGGCGCCCCGCCAGAGGTGGTCGGCCAGGCTGGCGTGCTCGTGCCACCGACCGACCCTGGCGCCTGGACCCTGGCTCTCGCGCGGGTCTTGACCGATCGATCGCTGGCTTCACAGCTGGTCGCCGCAGGGCTGGAGCGCGCGGCGGCCTTCACCACGCGGCGCATGGCCGAGCGCACTGTGGCCGTGTACCGCGAGGCCTGGGGGGTTTCCCGGCACTTCCCGCAGGCCAATAGCCTGGCCGACGCCGGGGCCGGAAGCGTTGCCGGCTGATGAGCGGATGGCTGTCGACTCGGCCGAGAGCGAGCGCCGGCCAGATGCGGCCGATTGGCTGACCTGGTCCATGAGCGGCGGAGCAAACTGATGGTCCCGCACTTGCCAGGCCGGCACGCCCATGGGCCAGGGCGCGCTGGTGGGGCGCACGCGCCCGAGGGCGGACGCATCTTGCTTCTGACACCCCAGTCGCCGTGGCCGCCTCGACAGGGGACCGCAGTGCGCAACTGGCACATTGCGGGCTTGCTTGCCCAGCGCTACCAGCTCACCCTGCTAACCTTCGGTGACCCCAAAAGCGTTGCGCCCCTGCGACAGGAAGGCATCGAGCCGGTACTCGTGGCCACGCCGCCGGTGCGCTCCATCTGGCGTCGAGCGTTTGAGCTCTTCAGCACCACGACGCCCGACCTGGTGCGTCGTCTTCGCTCGCCAGCGATGACGGCCACTCTCGTCAGGACGTTAGATGACGCCCGGGCCGAGGGCCAACCCTTCACCGTAGTCCAGGTCGAGGGTTTGGAGATGGCTGGCTACGGACTTGCCGCCAGAGCCTGGTCGAGGCAATCAGCCATGCCCATCGCCCTGGTCTACGACGCCCACAACGCCGAGTGGCTGCTGCAGCACCGTGCCTGGCAAACCGATCTGCGGCGACCGGCCGGCTGGCCGGGAGCAGCGTACTCGCTCGCCCAGACGGTCAAACTGCGCCGCTTTGAGTCGCGTTTCCTGACCCAGGTCGACGGCGTCATCGCCGTCAGCCCGGCGGACCAGATGGCGCTGCAACGGCTGGCACCTGATCAGCGGATAATTGAAGTGCCGAACGGTGTCGATACCAAGTACTACTATGCGGCCGATCGAGCTCGTGAGGTCCCTGGTCGTTGTGTCTTCATCGGCAAAATGGACTTCCGACCAAACATCGATGCCATGACCTGGTTCGCCTCGCAGGTCTGGCCGCTGGTTCGCCTGGCGGCACCCCAGGCCGAGCTGCGCATCGTCGGTCGTCAGCCGGTGCGCCGGGTTCTGGCCTTGCGGGGAAACGGGATCGCAGTAGTCGGCGAGGTGGCTGACGTCCGGCCTGAGCTGGAGGCGGCAGCTGTCGTGTTGGCACCGCTGCGGGTCGGCGGCGGCACCCGGCTGAAGATCCTGGAAGCCATGGCTATGGCCAAGGCGGTTGTCGCCACCTCTTTGGGTGCCGAGGGCCTGGCAGTGAACGCCGGCAAAGAGTTGCTGGTGGCCGACAAGCCTGCCGATCTGGCGCAAGCAGTGCTGATGGCCTTACAGGACCCACAGCTCCGCGCCCGGCTGGGCGAGCGAGCCCGCGAGAGAGTGGCAGCTGACTATCGTTGGGAGAACCTGGTGCCCAGAATGGCCTCCTTGTACTGAGCCAAAACCCGGCCGCTGGCCAGCCGGTGTTCACCCCTGGCCTAGGTCCATCGGGAACTCCGACATGACTCGTGGCCAATGGGCTTAGTGGCAGTCGGCGGCCGGCCCTATAATTGCATTGCGAGGCGTCGGGCCCCACGCGTCCGATGCGCGGTGAGCGGCCCTTGAGGCCAGTCGGCCCGAGCGGCCATGCGTGTCGCATCCAGGGCTACGGAGACAGCGGATGATCCAGAAGCTGGATTTGGCGGCAATTGCTGAGACCGTCGAATTGCCATACCACACCATTCCCGTGGCGCAGCTCGGCAATGCCGACGTGTCGCTCTTCATCTGCCAGGGTGCCCGCAGCTGGCACCGTCACCTGACACGCCCGCACATGCTGATCGTCACCGAGGGCGTGATCACCGTCGACAGCGCTGCCGGCAAGACAGTCGTGGGCGAGGGAGAAGTCTTGTCAGTGCCCGCGGAGGTGGCCTACAACACATACTCAGGCATGCGGTCAACGGTCCTCACAGTCGAGCATCGCGGCACCACTGGCCGTGACAACGGGCACCAGGGGCTGCCGTTGCCGGGTCGCGGATCCGTCGCCAAGGTCAGCGCCGCTGTAGCCGTCCGGAAGGGACCAGAGTTCGCCTGGCTGGCCTGCGGTTCAGCCGGCGGCACCGTCGCTGCGGCCAGCCGCCTGCGCGGGGTGAGTGGCCTTTACGTAGTGCCGACCGGATCGCTCCTTTTGGTCGTCTATCGTGGCGTGCTCGACTACCGATCGGGCGCCGAAACCGGCACCGCCGTGGGCAATCAGCTGTTGCTGGTCGGCTCAGGAGATGACCTGTCACTGCGGTCTGAGCACGGAGCGACCGTGATGGCCATTGTAGCTCGGGGCGTGCCCTTGCCAGTTCCAGCCCAGACAGGTTCACCGCCGCCTGAGGATCCCCGGGCCGATGGGACCACAGCCAGGTAAACCAGGGCACCTACATCAGCCGGTCGTGAAGCCACTGTCTGCCCTGCCCAGGCTGATCTAGCAAGCAGATTATCGCCAGAAATGATGCGTCGGCCGCCCTTTGAAACTTTTAGGCGCTTGCGCCCGGTGCTGCTGGCTGCTCTCGTCTTGTGGGTGATAGTTCTGGGGCCCCTGTTCTGGACCCACGCGGCCCGCGCTCGCTCTGTACTTCCGACCCTGGATGGCTGGGCGTTGGCGCCGGATACCGAGTCCTCCGCAAGAGCAGCCGGCACAGGCGGAAGGCCGCCCCGGCTGGCGCTGATCGATCCGGCCTTGCGGAGCCTGCTCCAAGCCGGCAGCCGGCAGCCCTTGCCGGTGATCATTCAGCTGATTCCGCCAGACAGCGCCGGGCCGCCCCGCCAGGGTGGAGGCAGGAGGGCCAGTCTGGATGAGCAGCAGCTGGCCTTCAGCCGCCGGGCGCAGCCGCTGCTGCAATGGCTGACCAGCGAACAGCAAGCCCGCCGGGTGAGCAGCCTGAAGCCCCTCTGGATTGCCAATGCTGTGGCGGCGACGCTCGAGCCGCAACTGCTCGCCGAACTGGCCGCCAGACCAGACGTGCGCCTGGTTGTGCTGGACCGCTCCCTGCCCTTGGAAGCATGGCACCCGGCCGGCAGTTCTGCCGGCCCGCTCCCCGCGGCTGGCAACGTTCAATGGAATGTGAGAGCAGTGCGGGCCGATGATGTATGGCGGGTGTTTGGCATCGACGGGCAGGGAATGACCGTCGCCATCCTGGATACCGGCGTCGACGGTCACCATCCCAGCCTCCGGACTCGTTACCGCGGCTACGCTTCCCAAGGCTTCCTGAATCTCGGCAACTGGTGGTGCGACCGCGAGGATCCTCTGTGTGGCTTTGGCGGTCTCTACCCCGTTGACAGCATCGGCCATGGCACTCACGTCGCCGGCACAGCCGTTGGCGGCGAGGGTATCGGCGTCGCCCCCGGGGCGCGCTGGATCGCGGCTCGAGTATGCGGCGACGCAACCTGCCAGCTAAGCTGGATCATAGGCGGGCTGCAGTGGCTACTTGCGCCTGGCGGCCGGGAAGACATGCGGCCTGATGTGGTCAACATCAGCCTGGGCAACGATGACAGCGATGGGAGCCTGGTCCTCAAGGACAGCATCGACGCCTTGACGGCGGCGGGCGTCATCGTCGTGGCATCGGCCGGCAATCGAAGCGGCATGGTGACCGAGCCGGCGGTCTACCCCAACGTGATTGCCGTTGGCGCAGTGGATCAGAGCCTGCGGCGCTGGCCCCTGAGCGGCTATGGCCAGACTCCCTGGCAGGAGTCCAAACCTGATCTAATGGCGCCAGGAGTGGCGATCACTTCGGCCGTTCCCGGCGGCGGCTTCGGCCTGAAGATCGGCACCAGCATGGCGGCGCCCCACGTGAGCGGTGTCATCGCCTTGCTGAAACAGGCCAAACCCGACCTCACACCGGCCGCCGCGGCTAGCATCCTGAGACGAACCGCGACCGCAGTGGGTCCCCGGCAACCTGACAACCGGAATGGCTGGGGCCTGGTGAACGCCTATGCCGCCGTCTCCTCTGTGGGCGAGGTTGGCTTCATTCGCGGCAGCGTCAGCCGACTCGATGGTACGCCCGTCTACTGGGCTCACGTAGCCCTGCGCGAGCTGGACGGCTCCAGCATGGCCAGGGCGACCGTTGACGGCCAGGGCCGATACGAGATCGCAGTCCATCCAGGCGTCTACGGCCTCACGGCCGAGGCTTTTGCCTTCAGTCCGCAGACCCAACGACCGGTGACGGTGCGCAAGGACGAGACCACGCGGGTCGATTTTGTTCTCGAGCCGTCGCCATCGCTGGGTCAGTTCGCCGGCTGGGTGCGGGCGCGACAGGGCGACAGACGGGTGCCGATCGCCGCTCGGCTGGAGCTCTTGGACGTGCCGAGCGAGTTTGCGATCCAATCGAATCCCGATACCGGCTTCAGTGCGCAGCTGCCGGCCGGCAGCTACGCGGTCCGCATCCGCCAGTTGGGGTACCGCATCCTGACTGATACCGTCACCGTCAGCGCCGGCACCGTCGTGACCCGGGCGTACGAGTTAGAACCGGCGCCGCGGATCTTGTTGGTCGACGGTGATGCCTGGCTTTATCGCCCGGCCATCGATCGCTTCCGTCAGTCACTTGACAGGATCGGCTATCCATATGCCGAGTGGTCAGTGACCGACGAATCGGCCGGCCCAGGGGTCGACGGCGGCCCGCCAAGGCTCGAGGACCTCAAGCGCTACGACGTAGTCATCTGGTCGCACCACACCAGTTCGCCGGGCTATGTCAACGCCGCAGAGGTGCTCGACAAGTACCTGGACACGGGCGGGCACCTCTTCCTGACCGGCCAAGACGCTCTCTGCCTGGACGGCGGATCGGACCTGGGCAGCGACGCCTGCAACCGTCAGCCACAACGGTACCCCTACGTTGAGCAGCGCCTGCACAGCCGGGTGGTGAGAGACAACTCCGGGAGTCTGACTGTCATCGGTACGCCGGGAGGATTGCTTTCCGGACTGCACATCCCCCTCAATGGACCCGACAGCGCCGACAACCAGGTGGCACCGGACGTGCTAAGAACACTGGACCCGCTGGCCTCAACGGTGGTGGCCAACTACGGCGCCGGTGGCGGCGCGGTGCTGCAGGTCGGACCCTGCACTCGCGAGCGGGCCATCGTCTTCGGCTTTGGTTTCGAGGGCATCGCCGGTGCGCGGTTGCGCGACGAGGTGTTGGCGCGGGTGATCGAGGCCCTGTGGCAAGCTGAACCAGCTACCAGCCTCAGGCTGCGAACGGCCGTGGATCGCCAGAGAGCCGACGTGGGTGCAACAGTGGACTTTACTGTCACCCTGCTGAATGCCGGGCCGATGAGCTCGACCGTGGACGTTAGACTGGAGGGCCAGACCTGGCCCTGGAGCCTTTGGCACGCGGGGTTTGGCGAGCCCCTCAGCGGTCCGCTGACCGTCTCCGGATGCAGGCGGGCCGACTTCGGAGTCCAGGTTCAGATCCCTAACGTCCCACGCGGCAAGTTCGAAGGCGTCCTGGTCAAGGCTACCGATCGGCGCTCTGGCGCAGAGGCCAGCCTTGCCCTTACCGCGACTCGGCTCTCACCGCTCCTGTTGGTGGACGGCGACTTTTTCTACGAGAGCGAGGGACGTTACGTGCAGGCCCTTCAGAAGCTGGCTCTGCCCTTTGACCATTGGGAGCTAGGCTTGCTGCAGAGCCTACGCCACGAGCCAACGGCGGCTGACCTGGCCCAGTATCCAGCGGTGATCTGGTTCACCGGCTATGACTGGCGACCTGACGGTAGCCTCAGCCTGGCCGGCCAGCGGTCCCTGGCTGGCTACCTCAAAGGCGGGGGCCGGCTGCTTTTCTCGAGCGAGGACTACCTTCTCATCCGCGCCACAAGGCCGTACACTGCCGACCGCTTCTTCCACAGCGATTACCTTGGTGTAGCGAACTACGGGATCGACCAAGGGCAAGCTCATCAGGGCCCGTTGCGCGGTGCAAACGGCAGCATTTTCGCTGGCCTGGAGAATTGCCGCCTGCCGCCTCGGCAACCCAAGGACGACCTGAGCGACGCCCTGGTGCCGCGACCAGAAGCCCGGCCGGCACTCGTGGACGGAGCCGGCCAGACGGTGGGTCTCGAAATGGAGCTGGCACCGTTCAAATCGCTCTTCCTGGCCTTCGACCTCGGCCTGGCAGATTCGGACTGCAGCTCCCAGATCATACGGCGAGCGGTGGATTGGTTTAGTCCGCTGCACCAAAGCTCACTGGGGCTCGTCGGCGAGAGTGACATGCTGGCTCCAGGCGAGGCATTGGCCCTCCAACTCAAACTGCACAATGCGGGCCTGGAGCGTGCTTCCGGTGTGGCGGTACACTGGTCGTTGCCACTGAGCACTACCCTGACGATGACACCAACCAACTGGTTCTTTGAGCCACCCAACGTGCTGCGCTGGGCTGGTGCTTTGGCTCCCGGCGAATGGCGGTCAGTGACGGCCCGTCTCCATCTGGCGGAGGACCTGCCGGCCAACAGCCGGCTGTGGACAACAGCCGCCATCACCGACGGTCACGGCCTGCCGCTGCGGCGCGAGCTCGCTCTGCGGGCCAACGCTCCGGACTTGAAGCGCTCACAGAAGACGGTCGCGCCGCGCCAGACGCCGCCGGCCGCGGGCGGCCTGGCCAGCTTCACCCTCATCCTGCGCAATGCAGGCCCCCTCATTGCCCAGTCGGTGGCGGTGACCGACTGGCTGCCCAACGGGCTGCAGCTTGTCCCGCAGTCAGTCTTCGCCGACAGCGGCCAGGCTAGCGCAGCGCCTGACGGCCGCTCGGTTGTCTGGCATACGGCGGTCGCTCCTGGGCGTGTGGCGGCAATGTCCTACGACGTCCGCATCCTGCCATCGAGCGGTGGTCGACTACGGAACCGGGCCCTGGTCCGTGACGAGTTCGGGAACGAGGTGTGGCTCAGCGCCGAGCTGGCAGTTCCAGCACGCCTGGCGCTGCCCAACTTGCTTCGCCAGATTTCGCCTTCGCGATGAGCCATAAGGTGAGCCGCGGGTGTCGCCGGCAATCGCAGCAGGGCTCGCCTCGGCCCACACCAGGCGGCGCCGGCCGGACTGAGACCGCGCCCTTACCGGCCCTAGACTATGGCCCGAGGACGCTTGGGGCGACCGGCCCGCTCTGGACCAAGATAGGCCTGGCCGTCCTCTCGCCCCAGCACGCTCTGGGCGATGCGCTATAATCGCTAAGGCGCCCATCTCCCCAGGCGAACAAGCGGCGCGCCAGCCCAAAGCGGAGCCCACCACAGTGGATCGTCTTGACGAAATGGCCCGCGTCGTTCGCGACCTGGCCTCCGAAATTGAGAGTCTCCGGGCCGCCAACACCGGCACCCAGGCCCGTCTGGCCGCAGTAGAGAGTCAGCTCGTCGAGGCGCTGGCCGCCCAGGCGGACTTGGCGGGCCAGTTGGAGCAATTGCGCCTCGATCGCACCCGCCTGGCAACGCTCGAACGGAGCCTGGAGCACCTGGCCGGGGACCGCCAACAGTACGTGGATCAACTGGCAGCCGATCTTCGCCGGGCGATTGAAGAAGGCCTGCGCCGGCTCAGCGCGCAGACCCAACAGGCCAGCCAGGCGCTGGCGAGGCTGACGAGTCGGGTCGAGGAGGTCGAGTCGAAACTAGATGCTGGGGCGTTCGCCGACCAGCTTAACCTACTCGGCCAGAGGCTCGATGTGCTGGCCGCTCGGCTGGAGGAGGTGGCGGGCACGCGTGAGGACATCGAGGAGGCGGCTCGTCAGCGAGAGGTCCGAACCGAAGCTCGCTTCGCCGAGATCCAACGTCGACTCGGCGCCCAGGAGCAGTCGGTGGCCAGTTGGCAGTCGCGGATCGAGAATCAGGCTCAGACAGTGCTCCACAGCCAGACACTGGCCCAGGCGATGGTTGAGGAGGGACAGCGACTGCAGCACACCCAGCACGAGTTGGCCGAAGCACAGCGAGTCTGGCAGCAGCAGCTGGCCAATTCGCTGACCGAGCGTCTGGCCGCATGGGAGGCCAACTGGCAGGCTTTCTTGGCGCAGCGCACCCAGGAACGGCGCCTGCGGGATGGACAGCGGTCGACCGCGGAGGCCGCCCTGCGGGCGGTTGAGGAGCGGCTGGCCGAGCTAGAAAAGAAACTCGAGGGGCAAGCCCAGGCGGCCCGGCAACAATCCGAGGCCCACGCCGCTGCGCTGCAGGCCACTGGCCAGGAATGGCTGCGCTTCGTCAGCGCGGTGCGCGACCAGCTCAGCACCGCCCTCAGCCGTTGGCAGGCGGCTGAGCCCGCTGAGGAACGCCCGGCAGCGAACAACCGGCCGACTGCACCGCCACGGGGGCCCCATGCCGAGCGGGGGGCGCCTGAGGAGTAAGCCATGCGCCCAGCGAAAGTGGTGGTGATCGGCACCGCCGGCCATGTAGATCACGGCAAGAGCGCTCTGGTGAAAGCGCTGACCGGCACCGATCCGGACCGGCTGGCCGCTGAGCGCGAACGCGGCATGACGATCGACCTGGGCTTCGCCTGGTGCCATCTGCCGAACGGCTGGCTGGCCAGCTTCGTCGACGTGCCCGGCCACGAGGACTTCATCCACCACATGGTGGCCGGCGCCACGGCAGTTGACGCGGCACTCCTGGTCATCGCCGCCGATGAGGGCCCGATGCCCCAGACCCTTGAGCACCTGCAGATCCTTGACCTGGTCGGGATTCGCCATGGCGTCGTGGCCCTGACCAAGATCGACCTGGTTGAAGCGGACTGGTTGGCCCTGGTGCGCCATGACGTGCGGCGACTATTGGCCGGCACGGCCCTGGCGGATGCGCCATTGGCCGAGGTTAGCTCGGTAACTGGTGAGGGCCTGAGCCAGCTTCTCGCGGCTCTCCAGGACGTCGTTGCCGAGACACCGCCGGCACCTGACCGCGGACGCCCGCGGCTGCCGATCGACCGGGTCTTCACACTGACCGGCTTCGGCACTATCGTCACTGGCACGCTGCGCGATGGTACGCTCGAGGTCGGTGAGCCGCTCACGATACTGCCGTCCGGCTTGCGCACCCGGGCCCGCAACCTTCACACTTATGGCCAGCCCACGGACAGGGCCCTGCCAGGGGCGCGGACGGCCATAAACCTGGCCAATGTTGAAGTATCACAGGTCAAGCGTGGCGACGTACTGACCGCTGAGGCGGGCTATCCAGTCAGTCAGCGGCTGGACGTGGAGCTGCGCATCCTTCCCTCCGCGAGGCCGGTCCGCCACGACGCCGTGGTGGCTTTCTTTCACGGTTCGGCGCACGCCGCCGCCAGAGTTCGTGTCATCGGCGGCGCCGCAATTGGCGCCGGTGAGACTGGTTACGCCCAGCTCGTATTGGCCCAACCGGCAGTGGTCGCTAGCGGCGACCGGTTCGTGATCCGGCAGTTCTCGCCTTCAGCCACACTGGGAGGCGGCCGGGTGCTCGATCCGTCGGCCCCGCGGTGTTGGCGCCGCCTGCGCCCCGACACCCGGCAGCGGTTCGAGGAACTGGCCAGCCGCTCGGCCGAGCGGGTGCTCTGGCACCACCTTGACCTGCGCCAACCATGCCGCCTGGCTTCCCTGGACGAGACCCAGACAGGCTTATCTCCTGTGGAGAGGGACTCCGCTGCCGCCGCCCTTGCCGCCGCCGGTCGCGCCAGACGCCTTGGTGACGACTGGGTTACCGACCGGGGGTGGAATGACCTGCGCCGCCGCGCCGAGTCAGCGCTGAACCAATTCCACAGCCGCCATCCGCTGCGGCAGGGGCCGAACGCCGAGGAGCTGCGACAGCGCCTGGGCCTGGAAAGCGAGGCCTTTGCCCACTTCCTGGCCACTGCGACGTCCGAGGGCTGGCTGGTCAAAGCGGGCCGGCAGGTGGCATTGCCTCGGCATCGGGTGCAGCTGCGGCCCGATCAGGAAGCGGCCGCAGCAGCGGTCCTGCACGCTTTCCGCCGGATGCCGTTCGCCCCACCGTCGGCCAAGGATGCCCGCCGCGAGTTGGGGGCTGAGCTACTGGTAGCCTTGATTGAGCGCGGCGACCTGGTGGAGGTGAGCGACGAGGTGCTGTTCGATCGTCAGGCCTACGAAGAAATGCGGCAGGCAGTCCTTGAGGTCATCGGCGCTGCGGGCCGGATCACCATCGCCGACCTGCGGGATCGCTTCGACACTAGTAGGCGCTACGCCCAAGCCTTGCTGGAGCATCTCGACCGGCTGCACGTAACGCGTCGCGAGGGCGATGCCCACGTGGCCGATGTCTGCAGCGAGACCTCGGGTTCCCCGGCAGGCAAGGAGCGACAGTGAACCGCAGGGCTTGCAGTCGCCGGCAGGCGAGGAGCGGTGGTGAATCCCGAACTTGACGTCGCGGTGGCCATCGTGAGCTTCGAGACGGCGCCGCTCCTCAGAGGTTGCCTGTGCTCGCTATTCGAAGGCGGCCTGGAAGGGCTGCGGGCCGAGGTGTGGGTCTACGACAACGCTTCGCAGGACGGCAGCGCCGAGCTTGTTCGACGGGAGTTTCCTCAGGTTCACCTCTTTGCCGGGACGCGCAACATCGGCTACGCCGCAGCCAACAATCGAATGCTTCGCGATGTCGGCTTCGCCACACCCGGCCAGGCAGCCCGGGCACGCCACGCCTTGCTTCTCAACCCGGACACCCTCGTCGGTCCGCGTGCTATGGCCCAGCTGGTGGACTACCTCGAGGCGGAGCCGGACATTGGCGCCGTTGGGCCGAAGCTGGTGCGGGCCGACGGCTCGCTCGACCTGGCGTGCCGTCGCAGCTTCCCAACTCCGGCGGTGTCTCTGTACCGGTTCTCTGGTCTGTCACGCCTCTTTCCTAAGAGCAAACGCTTCGGGCGTTACAACCTCACCTTTCTTGACCCGGACGAACCGGCAGATGTGGATGCGGTAGTCGGCGCCTGCATGCTGGTTAGAGGAGCGGCGATAGAGCAGGTCGGCTTGCTGGACGAGCGCTTTTGGATGTATGGCGAGGACCTGGACTGGGCGCTGCGCCTGCGGCAGGCCGGCTGGCGGGTCGTGTATCGACCCCAGGTGACTATCCGCCACCTGAAGCGCGCCTCGGCCTCGGGCAGTGCGCGGGCTCGCTACGAGTTCACGCGGGCGATGTGGCTGTTCTACCATAAGCATTACGCGCACTCCACAAGCCGACCAGTTCACTGGCTGGTTCTTATGGCTCTCGCTGTGCGGGGCGGGCCAGCCCTGGTTCGGGAGATGATCTCAGCTCGGCCAGGTCCATGACGCACGACGGCCGATCGCGGCGCCTGTGGCTCGAAAGGCTTTCCCAGCTGGCGCTGGACCTTTTGGGCTTCGCCCTGGGCATCTGGCTGGCCTACGCCGTCTACTTGCGGACGGTGGTCCAGGATGCTACGGCGCCCCCTTCCGGCTTTGGCGCATTCGCGCCGCAGGTGGGCCTGGGTTACCTGGTGCTGGTCCAGGTTCTCACGCTCACGGTGGTGTTCTTCAGTTCGCGCCTCTACCACCAGCCGCGCGGCGTCTCGCGTGTGGATCTGACGGCCCACATTCTGCGCGCTGTGTCGATCGGCATCTTGCTGTCCATGGCGGTCATCGGTCTCATCCTGCCCAAGCTGGACGTCTCGCGGCGCATTCTGGTTTACGATTGGCTGGCGACCCTGGCTCTGGTCCTGGTACTTCGCCTGGTCCACCGCGAGATCTGGAGCGCCGTTCGTCGACGCGGCATTGGCTGCGACCGGGTGCTGGTTGTGGGCGCCGGGAGCGAGGCCCAGGATCTGTTGACCAGGATCCAGGCCAGGCCAGGATTGGGTTACCAGGTCGTCGGCGTGGTGGCCGATGCGCCGCGCCTGACCCGCATTCGTGGTGTCCCGGTGGTTGGGCGCACTCAGCAACTGGCTGAGGTGGTGGAGCGGCTCTTGGTAGACGAGGTGCTCATTGCCCTACCCGAGCTATCCCGGCAACAGCTGCTGGAGCTGGTCACCCAATGCTCCCGCGAAGGCCTCTCGGTGCGCATCTATCCCGATGTGTTCCAGATCCTGGCCAGCGAGCTGCGGATGGGCCACCTGGATGGCCTGCCACTACTCACCATGCATGACGTGGCCCTGCGTGGATGGCGTAGATCGTTGAAACGGCTGATCGACATTCTCCTGAGCGGGACCGCTCTAGTTGTGCTCTCGCCGCTCATGCTGCTGCTGGCCATCCTGGTGAAGCTGGACTCGCCGGGCCCGGCATTCTATGTTCAGGAGCGGATGGGTCTGGATGCCCGGCCCTTTCCGATGCTGAAGTTCCGCACCATGCGCGCCGATGCCGAACGGGACTCCGGCGCTGTGTGGGCAGTGCGCGAAGATCCACGGCGCACGCGCATGGGTCGCTGGCTGCGGCGTACAAGCCTTGACGAGATTCCGCAGCTCATCAACGTCCTCCTGGGCCACATGAGCGTCGTTGGGCCACGTCCGGAGCGGCCTGAGTTTGTCCGCGAGTTCCAGCGTCAGATTCCACGTTACATGGAGCGCCACCGCGAGAAGTCAGGGATCACCGGCTGGGCTCAGGTGAACGGCCTGCGGGGCAGTACCTCGATCGCCGAGCGCACCAAATACGATCTATACTACGTTGAGAATTGGTCGCTCCTGTTCGACTTTCGAATCATGGCTCTGACCGTGCTTCAGTTCTTCCGAGATCCGAACGCTTACTGAGTCTCCGCCAGCTGAGTTCACGGTGGCCGCCCCCGCCACCCCGACCTGCCGACCCAGGCACACCCGGAGACGGGCCACGGGTTAGGGCCAGGGTCGGGCCAAAAGGGATTGACACTTGGCGGCGCAAAGCCTAACATTCGACATATGACAGTGGCGTCCTGACGGTGTCGGATTCGAGCGGAGCAGGATGGAGCACCGCTCCCGGCCGTCGCCCCAATGTCGGCAAGAACGATGACTGCAGCCCTTCACCATGCGCCAGATCTGACCGAGCGCCAAACCCGCGTCCTGATGATGGTCATTCAGGAGCACATCCGAACTGGCCAACCCGTCCCTTCGGCGGCGCTCGCCAAGCGTCACGGCCTGTCGGTCAGTCCGGCCACGGTGCGACACGAGATGGCAGCCCTGGAGGAGAAGGGGCTGTTGACCCATCCGCACACCTCGGCCGGCCGGGTGCCGACCGTCGCCGGGTATCGCTACTTTGCCGAGCACTTGCTGAGGCGCGGTACGCTGCCGGCACACGAGAGGAAGGTGATCCGGGCTCGATTCCTTTCCGCCGGCTGGGACCCTGAGCGCTGGATGCAGATTGCCGCTGACATGATCGCCCAGGCGTCCGGGGCGGCTGGACTGGCCGCAGCTCTGCCCAGTAGTAGCGCGACACTGCGCCGTGTGGAGATGGTGGATCTGGGAGACGGCATAGTGCAGATCATAGTCGTCCTGGCAGATGGCCAGGTGCGCCAGGTGCGCTGGTGTCCACGGCAGGAATACGATCAGCAGCGCCTCGATCGTTTCGCCGGGCTGGTGAATGCGCGGCTGGCCGGCGCCACAGCGGTCGACTGGACGATCGACGGGCCCTGGGACACGTTCCACGACGAGGCCATGCTGGCGGTGCGCGAGTTAGCGAACAGTCCGCTGCGCGACGCCCCGTCCCTGGCGCGACTGTATCACTCGGGGTTGGCACGTATCGTGGACGAGCCCCAGCTGGCTCTCAGCGGGCACCTGCGCCACGTCGTGGCAGTGCTGGAACACGGTGAAGGCCTGGATCTTGTGCTGGCCAGGCTCCGCCTGCAGGGCGCGCACGTGTTCATCGGCGGCGAGCCGCCTTTGGATGAGTGGCCGCCGATCACCCTCATACTGTCCCGCTTCGGCGGCCGAACCCGTCAGGATGGAGTCGTCGGCGTAGTGGGGCCTACGCGCCTCCCATACGAGCGAGCCGTACCGGCCGTCGAGTACGTGGCCGAACTGATGACCCATTTGCTCGCCGGCCAGCCGGTGGTGCCGGCCTAGTTTTGGGAGCAAATCGGCATCCGGGTGCTGGCAAACGAAACAGCCAATGAAGCGCGATTACTACGAGGTGCTGGGCGTTGACCGCACCGCCACAGCCGACGAGATCCGCCAGGCCTATAGACGCTTGGCCAGGCAACACCATCCCGACGTGACAGGCGACGAACCCGGTTCCGAGGCCCGCTTCAAGGAGATCAACGAGGCTTACGAGGTCTTGCGTGACCCCCAGAAACGAGCCGTCTACGATCGTTACGGGCACGCCGGACTCGAGGGGCAAGCTGTTGGACCCGCCGGGTATCCATTTGCCGACCTCGGCGACATCTTCGACCAGATATTTGGCTTTGGCACGCGACCGCGCTCGCGGAGCCGGCCGGTGGTGGAGCGCGGTCAGGACCGGCGGATCAGGCTGCGACTCGAGCTGGCAGAAGCGGCTTTCGGGGTTACGAGAACGATCGAGGTGGCTCGCCTGGAGCGCTGCGAGTCCTGCGGCGGCACCGGCGCTGAGCCAGGCACGGGGTCAGTGGTCTGCCGCATGTGCCAAGGCCAGGGCGAGATCCGGCGCACCCAGCAGGTTCTGTTCGGTACTTTCGTCAGCACCCAGACCTGCCCCCAGTGCCAAGGCCAGGGCCAGGTCATCGGCTCCCCGTGCGGAAGCTGCCACGGCGATGGTCGAACCCAGAAACGTCGCCGTCTCGAGGTCGACATTCCGGCCGGCATCGAGGACGGCATGCAGATCCGACTGAGCGGCGAAGGGGACGTCGGTCCTCGGGGTGGGCCCAGTGGCGACCTCTTCGTGGTGGTCGAGGTTGCCCCTCATGCGGTCCTCGAACGCCAGGGTATCGACCTCCACGTGGTGGTGCGAATCAACCCGGCTGAGGCAGCCCTTGGGACCCACATCGAGGTACCCACACTGGATGGCACGGCCAGGCTGACCATTCCGCCAGGCACACAGAGCGGGGATTCGGTCACCGTGGAAGGCAAGGGAGTGCGCGAACTCGGCAGTGCCAGACGGGGCAACCTGGTCGCGACCATCGAGGTCGTCATCCCGACCAGGCTAGGCCGTGAGGAGCGCCAGCTCTTCGAACAACTCCGCCAGGCCCTGCCAAAAGGTCAGGTGGTCGATCGCCGCAGCACGTGGGAGCGGGTTCGCGAGCGACTGGGGTGACTCAGATTCCCGGTCAGCTCATTGAGCTTGGCGTCGAGGTCGACGGCGAGGCGGCCGAAGCCGTCGTCGAGCTCTTTGAGCGGTACGGCGGCGGTGCGGTGGTCCAAATCGACGTTGCCACGGGCCCTGAAAGCGGTGACAGTCTGGCCGTTCCGCGGACCCACGTCCGCACCTATATTCCCGTCGACGACGTCGAAGCTCGAGCCCGGCTCGAAGTGGGCCTCTGGCACCTGGGGCGCTTGTACCCAATCCCCGAGGCGACAGTCCGACGGCTTTCGCGAGCCAACTGGGCAGAAGCCTGGAAGCGGCACTATGCGCCGCAACGTATCGGCCGCCATTGCGTGGTGGTCCCCTCGTGGTGCCAGGTGGAGCCAGAAGCGGGCGATTGCCTTATCATGCTCGATCCGGGCATGTGCTTCGGCACGGGACTGCACCCCACTACGCGCCTGTGCCTGGCCGCGCTGGAGGACCTGGTGCGAGCTGGCGACGAAGTGCTGGATGTTGGGACCGGCACCGGCATACTGGCCATCGCCGCTGCCCGCATGGGCGCTAGCCGGGTGGTGGCCCTGGACATCAGCTCCGAGGCGGTAGCCACAGCGGCTAGCAATGCTCAGAGCAACGGCGTCCAACTGGAGACCTTTGCCGGTGAGCTCGGCGAATTGCCGCCATGCACCTTTGACGTCCTGGCGGCCAACCTGCTGGCCAACACTGTCATCGAGCTGGCGCCGCAGTTCAGGGCTCGGCTGGCACCCGGAGGCCGCCTCGTCGCGTCCGGCATCCTGCAAGACCAGCGGGATGAGGTGCTGGCGGCCTTGCGCGCGGCCAACCTGGACATCACTGACGAGCGCTCGAGCGGCGATTGGTTGGCCGTATTGGCCAAGAGGGTGGAGGCCTGACAGCTCAAGCCTCCTTGCCGCGGCTGTTCGTGCCGGCGAGCAGCATTGCCGCCGGACGACTTACGCTGCGGGGCCCTGAGGCCCTCCGAGCCCTCGAGCGCGGCCTCAAGGCCGAGGACCAAATCGTCGCACTCGACAACTCGGGCTGGGAGATGCTCGTCCAAATCGAGCGGTGTAGCGCTGAAGAGTGCGCGGGTAGGGTGCTGCAACGCCGCCTGGCAGCGGAAAAGCGCACCAAGATCAGCCTCTATCATCCACCACTGCCTGCGGCCGACTACCGGCGCCTGATCACCAGTGGCACCGCACTGGGTGTGGTGGCTTTCGTGCCCCTGGTGGCCGACCGCTGCGAAGTTCAGCGCCTGGAAGACGCCGAGTCAATGGACATTGCCGGCAGGTGGCAGGGCTTAGCCCGCGAGGCCGCCGAGGCTCACGGGCGCGGGCGTTGCCCGGTCCTGGCGCCGCCGATGCTCTACGACCAGGCGCTTGATCGCGCCCAGACAAGCAGCCTGGCACTCCTCCTGGGCCCAGGCGGGGAACGGCTGAGCCAGGCAGTGAGCCGTAAACCGTGGTCCGTTGACCTGCTCTGCCCACCGGCGGGCGGCTTCTCGCCGGCTGAGCTGAAGCGAGCCCGGGAGCGGGGCGTGGTGCCTGTCGCCTGGCTGGCTGGCGGCCTCGACCCTGTGGCCGGCGCCCTGGGAGCGGTGCGGACCATTCTTTCGATAACGGAAAGTTGACGCCGACGGCTGCGGCAGACTACAATTGGCGTTCGCGCGCCGGCGCCCGACCAGAAACCATTCATCCCCAGCAATGCCCAAATCGCTCGACACTCCCGAGTACTGGCTCGAGTCGTTCACGCCTACGAGCCAGGAGCTTGACCATGTCTATGAGCGGGTCTTCGAGGCCGGCCGTCCTGTAAAGCTGGAGGCTCTGGCTCGGGAACTGATCCGTTATCACGTGGACCGCGTTACTCAAGCTCATCGCGCCGCTGCCACGGGTGGCGCGGTGTATCGTCCAGCGGAGCGGTACTCTGTCGGTCAGAAGGTCGTTTTTCCGGCCCTCGAAGGGGCCGCGGGGAAGGTGGAGCGGGTCCGACCGGGCAACAATCCGCACTACGGTGAGTATGAAGTCATCAGGGTCAAGCTGTCCGATGGCTACCGCGAGTTCGCGGCCGGCCTGCAGATGGAGCACGTGCTCAATCAGCAGTTGGGCGACATAGATGCCGAGGATATCGCTGCGCGCTTCGCTGATCTGGTGAGTCACCAGCTGCGCGAGACCCTGGTGGCGGATTCAGAATGGGTCTGCCAGGGGGACCGTTGGGTGATCCGGGTCCTCCTGCCCGAGATCAACATGGGCCACCGCAACCTGGCCGAGGCGGTTCTGCTGCTGAGTGGCAAGCCACTGGCCGCGAGCCAGATCCTGCCGGAGCTCGGGGTCGATGAGAGCATACCCCTCGAGACGTGGTCGATGGCTCTGGACAGAGCGCTGGCCAGCGATGAGCGGTTCAAGAACGTGGGCCCCGCCGAGGCGCCACTGTGGGCGTTGAGGGCGGCGCCTTAGGGCGCCAATGGCGCAGTAGGCCGGTGCGTCAGCAGCAGAGGTCGTGCTGAGGCCCATCCTGACAGACCGGCCATCATTGTGGTCAGAGAAGAACTAGAGCGCCGATGAACCGATACGCTGACGTTAACACGCCGTTCGCGATTGACCTCGATTGGTGGCGCAGCCGGCGTCGTAGTCTCGAGCGGCTGCTAGCCGACATGGTTGGTGAGTCGGACCCGGGGGCATCGAATGGTGCTCCGCTTGACTACATTGACCCGGACACGGGCGAAGTCCATCAGCTGCAGCCATTGTGGGTTCGCGTGCTGGTCGAACGGGCCCATAAGCCGGATTTCCTGGATCCGGCTATTCCCCTTGCGACCGCGGTTTTCCGCACTCTGATAGAGAACATGAACCGCCCTATGTCAGCGGTGGAGATCTACCGTCGCATAAGTCGCACCAGCCCCGATGTCATCTTGCGGCTCCTGCGAGCCGCAGAAGATGAGTACGGGATCGTGCCGATTCTTCCGGAGGCCAAACCTCGTCGGCGGTCACGGCGCCGCCCGAGCTAGGTCAGCTCCCTATCAGCCAGTGGGCGATGGCCAGGCTGGTGGCCCGCGAAAATGGCTGCCCAGCAAAGCGCGGCCTTTAGGGCTGTCACGGGATCATCTCGGCTGCGCCAAGGCGCCGCGGCGCTGCTCCTCGTGGCGGCTTTTGCGGTCCGAGTATCTCGCCTCGACGCTCAAAGTCTGTGGTATGACGAGGGTCTGAGTATCGCTCTGGCGGGCCGCAGCCTGCCTACCATTCTGCGCAATGCGGCTGACGACATCCATCCACCTCTGTACTACATACTGCTCGCCGCCTGGACGCACCTGGTCGGCCCAGGCGCCTTCGCTTCCCGCTTCCTGTCGGTCGCCTGCGGCACGTGTTTGGTGGCCCTGCTCTATGCCATCGCTCGCCGCATGTGGTCGGGATCAGTGGGCCTGGTAGCCTGTCTTTTCGCTGGCCTTTCGCCGTACCTGATCTGGTACAGCCAGGAAGCGCGGATGTACATGCTTGTGGCTGCCTTGGGGGCGGCGGCATTGTGGCTGACGCTCGACCTTGCCGCAGTCCAATCCACTCCTGCCCGAGCAGACATCAGACGCTTGCTGGCGCTGGCCGGTCTCGAGACAGCAGCCCTCTACAGCCACTATTTCGTGGGCGCCATGGTATGCCTGGCGGTGAACGGGACGAAGCTGCTCGTGCAGGTGCCATGCGTCGTGACTCGGCGAGGCAGCCTGCCAGAGCCATTGCCACCCATCAGGCGGTCGCGTGCTCTTCGCGGCGGCTCAACTGGCGGCGCTGCGCTGACATCAGTCACCCCAGCTGCCTGGCGGGCGGGTTGGCTGCTACCCTGGCTGGGGGCACAACTGGCGGCCTTTCTGCTCTTTGTCCCCTGGCTGTGGTACGCCGGGTCGGCTTTGGCCCGCTGGCCGGCGACGAGCGATCCGTTTGGCTTGCACTATGCCCTGACTGAGACGGTGCGCGTGCTGGCTCTAGGCGCTCGTCGACCGGCCCTGGCTGTTGTCTGGCCGATCTTCTGGGCAGCAGCGGTCGGGCTGGGCCTCCTCAGCCGGAGTCGTCGGGGGTGGGCACGAGCATCGCTCATCGCCCTCGGGTGGCTAGCATTGCCAGCCCTGGCATTGTGGCTGGGCGGGATCGCCCGGCCAGCCTGGGAAGCCAAGCAGTTGGTCAGCGGGACAATTGGTTTCGAAGTGCTGGCCGCCGCTGGCGTGATCGGCTTGGCGCACCTGGCGGCCACCTGGCCCACTCGCCCTGGCGAGGCTCAGTCGCCTCAAGCTAAAGAGGTTCGGGGTCGCGGCGCCCTACGCGCCAGCGTGGCGGGCGCATTCGGCCTGACGTTGCTCGTCTGGCCGCGGCTGGTGAGCCTGACCGCCACCTGGCACGACCCCCGCCTGCAGCGGGACGATTATCGCGGCATTGCCCGCACAGTTGAGGAGCTGGCCGGACCCGACGATGCCGTGTTGCTCAACGCGCCCACGCAGATCGAGGTCTTCGAGTACTACGACCGCCGGGTTCATCAAACCTACCCCGTGCCATCCTCCCGTCCACCCGATCGGCAGGTCACCGAGCGGCAGCTTGCCCTGATCGCCAGGCAACACCGCGACCTGTTTGGGGTCCTGTGGGCTACCAGCCAGAGCGACCCGGAACGGATCGTCGAGGGCTGGCTGAATAGCCAGCGTTACAAGGTCTTTGATAGCTGGTTTGGCAATGTTCGCCTGGCACAGTGGGCTAGAGCTCGCGAGCCGATGCCCTGGGCGGATCTCGGCTCAGGAGTCGTTTTCGGCGGAACACTGCGACTGCTGCGACTGGCGCATTCGCCACTCGTCACCCGGCCAGGCGAGATCCTGACCCTCGCCGCGCGGTGGGAAGTCCTGTCCCCACCCCCAGTCGACTACGTCGTTTTCGTTCAGCTCCTTGACGCGGGGGGCCATCTGGCGGCGCAGCGAGATATGCCGCCTTGCGGCGGCTCGGCGCGCACCTCGTTGTGGCAGCCTTCCGGGACGGCTGCTCGGGTGGCCCCGCCGCCCTTCAACAGTGCGAGCGAGCAGCACTGTGCTCAGCCCGTCGGGCACTACCTGGACCGCATTGGCCTGCGGTTGCCCTGGGATCTCGAACCTGGCCGCTATCAACTGATCATGGGGCTCTATGACCCAGCCACTGCCAGGCGCCTGACAATCGACACACCGGCACCGACAGCCGCGGGCAACCAGGATGCCCTGACTATCGGCTGGGTCAGCATTCACTAGGCGCCCGTCGGCTCTGCCGGCCGGGTGCACATTGCACCGTGCTCTGCTGGCTGCCATAATCGGTCCGCCAGGCCAATTGCGCCATGCCCAGCCACCACAAGCCCCGCAGCCCAGCCGGGCCACGGACGTACCGCTACCTGAGCGCGGTCTCCGCCCTCTTCGTGACCGCGCTGATCACGGCCAACATCCTGGCCGTCAAGCCCGTTGAGCTTGGCCGGCTCGTGTTTCCGGCGGCCGTGATCATCTTCCCCCTTAGCTACATCTTCGGCGATGTGCTCACCGAGGTCTACGGCTACGCTCGGGCGCGCGAGGTCATCTGGACCGGCTTCGGCTGCAACCTTGTAGCTGTTGCGGCTATTGCCCTGGCCGGCCGTCTGCCGTCGGCGGCCTTCTGGTCCGGCGGGCAGGAAGCTTACCAGCTGATCCTCGGGGCCACACCGCGCATTCTGGCGGCATCCTTCACCGCCTACCTGGTTGGCGAGTTCCTGAACGCGTACGTGTTGGCCCGCCTCAAGGTAGTCACCGGTGGCCGCTGGCTCTGGAGTCGGACGATCTCGAGCACTCTGGTTGGCCAGTTGGGCGACTCGGCGGTGTTCATCACGGCCGCCTTCGCTGGCGTGTGGCCCACGGATAGACTGGCCGCCGCTGTCATCACCCAGTGGCTGCTGAAGAGCGGCTACGAAGCCCTGGCGACACCGCTCACCTACACTGTGGTCAACTTCTTGAAGCGCGCTGAAGGCGAAGACTACTTCGACCGCGAGACGGATTTCGCACCGCTTCGCCTGCGCCAGCTGCCACGCTCCACCGCCACCGACTGGGGAGATCGCGCATGAAACCACGAGCAACCGCTGCCCCACAACGCTCCCCGGGAAACCGACAGCCGGCCCTGGGGCCGTCCCAGGGCCCCCAGCCCGGCAGGCGCCCTGCGGCCGCCCCGCGAGGCACCAGGCCAGGGCGCACTGCTGGTGCCTCTCCGGGCCGGAGGCCAGCTCCGGGCAGTCGCCGCTCCAGCCCGCAGGCGGCTAGCGGGAAACCTCGCCGGCCACCGCGGGAACACGGCCCCGAATCCGCCGGCCGATCAGTCCGCGGGCCCAAGAGTCAGGGGCCGGCCAGTTCGCGACGCCCGCCAGCAGCCGGGCAAGGGGCTCACTTCCGTCAACCGCCGTTGGCAGCACCGCGGCCAGCGCGGACAAGCGGCCAGCGAGCCGACAGCACCGCTCACGGCAGGCCGCCACGAGCTGTGCCGCCTGCCGCCACAACGAATGAGAACCGAGCATTGGACCTTACGCTTCTGGGGGCCACCACTCCCGGGCCGGTGCGACGCCTGGAGACGTTCCCCAATCGCCACCCGGGTCGGCCCTACGTCGTCACCCTGAGCTGTCCCGAGTTCACCTGTCTGTGTCCGGTCACAGGCCAACCCGACTTCGCCCGGCTGACCATTCGTTACGTGCCCAAGGAGCGAATCCTGGAGAGCAAGTCATTGCGGCTCTACTTGTGGTCATTCCGCGAAGAGGGTCATTTTCACGAGCACGTGACCAACCGCATTCTCGACGACCTGGTGGCCGCCCTCGACCCGCGGTCCTGCGAGGTTATCGGCCGCTTCAACGTCCGGGGCGGGATCGCCATCACCGTCGAGGCCCGCTACCCGGCGTAGCGCTTCCGGGTCGCCCCTGGTCAGCAGCGGCAGCGTGCCGCTCCGGCTGTCCCGGCCGGGTGGGTCACTCCCACTCGATCGTACCCGGCGGCTTAGTGGTGACGTCGATGGCCACACCGCTCACCCCGGGAAGGGCCGACAGAAGCTCGCGCAGCTCGGCGATGAGTGCCGGTGGCAGAGCCGCCGGTGTGGCGGTCATAGCGCGCTCCGAGAGAACTGGCCGGACGACGACCAGCTCGTCGCCATGACCATCCAACGCCAGCGGAACAAGCACGGTAGGACACTGCCAGATCTGGTCGTAGACGCCGTGCCGCTCCAGTCCGGCAGTTACGATGGCGTCCGCGCGGCGCAACAGGTTCAGCCGCTCGCGGGTCACAACTGCGGCGCGGGGTTCGGCCAACCGTGGCGCGGCCGGCCCCAGGTTCCAGAGGGCGCGGTTGACTCCCGGCACCTCACGGAAGATGCGGCCGGCCAGCCGCAGCAACTGCTCCCAGGGCAGGTCGCCGGTAAGCAGCACCGGGTGCTCATAGCTGCGCAGGTCGGCCTTGACACCCACCGAGCGAATCGGCAGGGCCAGAGCAACCACGTCATACTCGGCGGCTACTGCCGCCAGCGCCGGTTCCAGTTCGCCGAAGGCGGTGCGATCCGGCTCTCCAGACGAGCACAGCAGCCTCACCGCCAGGCCAGGTCCGGGAAACGGGTGCCGCCAGACCACCGCTGGCGGTATGCCCAAACGCTCACCCAGTTCCCGTACCTCGACCTTGTACAGATCCGCTAGCGGTTCAATGACCCGCCCCGCGGCTATCATCTCGGCCACAATAGGCACCCGGTTATGGTGGGTCTTGATGACGTCCGCCCGCCGGGTCCCACCAGTCTCAATGGTGTCCGGATAGATCGTGCCCTGGCCGAGCAAGAAGTGCTCGACACCGAGCCTCTTCGCTTCGCGCTCGAAGACGGTGATGAAGGTCTCACCGATGCGCCGCCGCTTCTCCTCGGGCTCGACCACGCCCGCGAGCGAGGCCAGGAACTCCTGGCTGGCATCCACAAAGAAGAGATGCCGATCCAGGCCCAGGTGGGCCAGCATCGACAGGACCTGCTTGCTCTCATCCAGGCGCAAAAGGCCGTTGTCAATGTGCAGCAAATGCAGACGCTCCGGACCAAGCGCCCGGCCCAGCAACACTGCCGCGACCGTCGAGTCCACACCCCCCGAAACCAGGAGAAAGACACTCCGATCACCAACCTGGTTTCGTATTCGGTCAATGATGTCGCCCAGATAGCGGTCCAGCGTCCAGGTTGGCCGGCAGCCACAGATGCGGAAGACAAAATTGGCCAGCATCTCGGTGCCGTGAACGGTGTCATCGACTTCCGGGTGGAACTGGAAGCCATAGCGCCGCAGCTCATCGCAGGCGATGGCCGCATTGCGGTGCCCAACCGACTCGCCACTCAGCTCGCTGTAGCCGATCTCGCGGAAGCCAGGCCCCAGCTCGGCCACCGAGTCATAGTGGCTCATCCAGACCGTCTCCACCGGACCCAGGTCCTCAAAGAGCGGGTGCGGCACCACATGGAGATCGGCGTGGCCCCACTCACGGCCGCCATGGACCACCCGACCGCCATAGTGCTTGGCGATCTCCTGGTGGCCAAAACACAACCCCAGGATCGGGATCGGCAGATCGAAGATGGCCCGGTTGTAGGCGGTCTCTTCGTCGAACGATGAAAGGCTGGGGCTGCCAGACAGAACGATGCCGCGGTAACCGGCGAAGGCCGAAGTCGGGTCCTCTGGCTGGCGGATCTCGGCGAGCACATGCAGCCGCCGGATCTTGGTGGCAATCAGGTGGGCATACTGGCCCCCGAAGTCAACGACCGCGATGCGGTCGTGTTCCGCCTCGTCACGACGAGTCTCTGCCGCCAACCGAGATTCCACGCCTGCCGCTAGTATGCGTCGCCCCCGCGGCGCCTGGCAACCGCCAGGGCTGCTCCAGGCATAGGACACCCGGTCCATGGCGGGCACACCTGGCCACTCTCGCGAAGCAAAGCGCCTCCGGCGAGAGCCACCGTCTCGAGCCGCCTTAGAGGATAAGATCGCTCGAAAGGTACCGCGAGCGGCCCTCACGCAGGATCTGGCGCACAATCTCCCGGTTCAGGTCGGTGGCCTTGGCCGCCACCACCGTCTCAATGGAGAAGGCGTCCAGAGCGCTGGTCACCGAGAGCGTTCCCTCCGCCGAATCGCCGCGACCGGTAAACGGCAGGCTATCGGGGCCGCGCTGACACTGGCTGTTGATGTTGACGCGACAGACCTGATGAACCAGCGGATCGATCAGGGCGGCAATGGCCTGCGGCGAGGTGCCAAAACGCTGGCTTGCTGTCCATAGGGCGAGTCGGCTACGTAGCCAAGCGGTTCTGAAACGTGGTCAAAGGCCCGCACCGGTACGAGAGGGCCAAACTGCTCCTCTTCATAGAGCCGCATTCCTGGGGCAACAGGATAGACCACTGCTGGACGCATTAGCGTAGCTACGTGTTCGCCGCCATCCGGGTTGATGACCTGGGCACCTTTGGCCAGAGCGTCCTCGAGCAACGCGTCGAGGTACGCAACACGGCCCGGCTCAGGTAGAGGAGTGATCTGCACGCCTGCCTGCCACGGCATACCATAGCGCAGACCGTTCACCGCCACACAGGCGATCCAGGAACTCCTCGGCAATCGAGCGATGGACAAACAGAATCTTGATGGCAGTGCAGCGCTGACCATTGAAAGACAGAGCCCCCAACACGCACTCCTGGACCGCCAGGTCGAGATCGGCATCTGGCAGTACAATGGCCGCGTTCTTCGCCTCCAGGCCCAGAATGCAGCGCAGACGGTGCGGCTTGGGATGCTGGTGCTTGAGAATGGTCGCCACGCGGCTGGTACCTATGAAAGCCAGAATGGCGATGCCACCGCTCCGCATTAGCGGTCCGACAACCGTCTCGCCATCGCCATAGACTGTGTTCACCACCCCGGGCGGAAACGCTTCACGAAAGGCATCGAGCAGCGGGCGGTGCAAGAGCACGCCTAGTTTGGGTGGCTTGAAGATGGCCGTATTGCCCATGGCCAGGGCCGGGATAAGCGTGGTGAACGTCTCATTCAGCGGGTAGTTGAAAGGCCCCATGCACAACACTACCCCCAGGGGGACCCGGCGAATCTGGCCAATGAAGCCCTCCTCGATGACCAACCGCGAGGCGCTGCGATCCCGTTCCTTCAGCGCTTCCAGCGTGTCGTGGATATAGACCACCGTGCGGTCGAACTCCTTTTCGGCGTCCGCCAGTGGCTTGGCGATCTCCCACATGATTAGCCTTACCACCTCGTCGCGCACCGCGACCATGCGCCCGACAAAGGCTTCCAGCCGGGCAATCCGTTCGGCAAGGGGCATGGTGGGCCATGTCCCGCGACCATCGTCATACGCGGCCGTGGCCGCGGCCAACGCTGCCGACGATTCGTCACCGCCCAGCAAGGGATAGGCGCCAATGGCGCGCGGGGCCATACCGGGCGTCGGATCACAGATTGGCGAGTCGACGAGCTGCAGCTCGCCGGCCCAGTGGCGCAATTCCCCACCGCACAGGTACTCGCGCTGCCTGACGGATGACGACAAGCGGTAGGCTGCAGGGATGTCGGCTGCTCCGGGAAAGGCCGCCGCCAGTTCGCTCGCTCTCATGTCGCTCTACATCCTTTCCGTCGCCTTGGCGCGCTGAGTTTACGGCACCACCACTTCGCCGAGCTGTGCGGCCCGCGCCCGGCTGTCAACGCCCGGCCCACTGGTGGGCCAGCGCTCGCCGCTCTGCACGTCGTAGACGCCAACCTCCACCTGATAGACCCCTGTTAGCGCTGAACGTGGCACGGGCAAGAGATGCCGATCGAAGACCTGGCCTGGCAAGGCGCCGTCCCCGATGTCCCACGGCCACGGGCCGGAAGAAGGCGGCCCGTCCTGGCCGGCCCATAGCCGGTCGCCCGCGGGCGTCGCAGCTGGGCCCAACAGATGGGCAAATACAGCTGCGGAGCCAGACGGGGCATTGAGCTCCGCCGGCAGGTACCAACACAGATCGACGATGACCGATTTCCCCGGACGAACCGTGCGCGGCCACAGCTGTGCCCCATGGAGAACCAAGGGCCCGACCTTCACCTGTCCATTGGCAGTCGACGGCTCGCAAGGCACACCTAGCAAAGGTGGATTGCCCGCTATGGTGAGTTCGCCCCCGATCGCGGCCGCCGACCGCCTGGCAGCTTCAGCTGTCATCAACCTGGCCGACCAGCGGAAGCGGCCACCCGGAATGCGGTCGGTCACCAGAAGCGGCAACGGCAGCCGGTAGCATTCCTGGTCGTCCTGCTCTGCCGTGGAGGGCGGCAGCACGAGCGACGCTTTCGCGATCACTCGCGCCACTGGGACCTCCGAAGCCAGCTCCAAAGGGAACAGCTCGAGCATGGCCAGGTAGTCCTTGGTCAAGCCGGAAGCGAAGAGGGTCACGGGTACCCGATCACCAGTTCGAGCCTCGCGGCTAGCCAGGCCTACGGCCGGCACCAGTAGGGGCTGGGCGAGATCCACAGCCACCGGCCTCGCCGCCTGAGCCGGCCCGGCTATCGAGATCCCGGGGAAGGCAGTGGACAGGGCGGTGACCCGCGGCGGCACGCCACCGGCGGCATACAGGTGCAGGGCGTCGGCGCCGAAGCTCTCGCTAAGCACTCGCGGCAAATGTGCGTTGAGCCAGGCTTCCACCTCGCGGTTGGGGTCCTGCAGTTCGCGGCCAAATTCCACCAGCCACACCCGAGGGTGCTCCTGCACCAGTAGCATCAGCTGCTCGCGCCACGGATGGGCAGCCAGCGTCTCGCTACCACGGCTTGGGAACTCCACCACGGGCGGTCGGTTGACGGACTCGGGAGGAACAGCACGCGCTGACTGGCAGGCACCAGCCCCTACATCAGCCAACCGTGGTCGATTCCAGGGCTGTACCCAGGGGCGATCATAATAGTACCTGAAGAGCGGATACCTGTTGCCGCTCACCAAAAGGACAACGTCGCCCTCTTGGGCCTGGCTCCAGATGGCCAGCATCATGGCATAGGGATCGGCTTGCAGACGGCGCTCGCGGTAATGTCCGGGCAACTGCCAGAGCATCGGACCAAGCAGGCACAGGCCAATGGCTGCACCTGGCAGCCAGCACCTGTGCGCCAGCCGGGCCACAGCCCACGCCAGGAGCACATACGTCGGGGCGGCAAACGGCACGAAGTAGCGGGCCTCGACGTGAGGACTATAGAACACCGACCGCGGCAGGGTGGCCAACCAGATGACAAGTGGCGCCAGGAACAGAAAACCGCCCAGCAAGACAACGGCGCCGGGTATCGGCACTCGGACTGTCAAAGCCACTCCGTCTGACCCGGCCGCTCGGCGAGGGCGCCAGACGGCAGATCGAAGGCCGGCCGCCAGCGCAACCAGTCCGGCCAGCCAGAAGACCAGGGTGGGTGCCGCCAGGGTATCGATATGCGTCGATCTTCCGGTGGCCAGAAGCGTCAGCCAGAGCTGAGAGACGAAAGCCAGGCCCGGCTCCTCGCCGGGCAGACGCCAGCTCGGCATTCGGTTGACAGCGTACGCCAGCCAGGGCACAGACACTGCCACCAGCAGCGCCAGCATGCCCGCCCAGGCGGCCAGCCAGCGTCGCCCCATCCGAGCCCGGATCAAGCACCAGCCAGACACCAGGGCTAGCCAGACGACACCAAAGACCGCCAGATAGAGGCTGTAGAGTGCCGCCAGGCAGCCGCAAGCGGTGGCGGCCAAAGCTCGGCTCCAGGGTTGCGCCTGCGGCTGCTCGAGGCGGGAGAGCCAGCGGACAGTTCCGTACGTGGCGGTGGCGATCGCCAGTGCGGCCAGCACGTACATCCGGAGCTCCATCGACCACCAAACGGTAAACCGCGACGCCCCGACCAAAACCAGAGCGAGCGCCCCGGCAAGCCAACCACCCAGGCGCCGACCTGAGGCCCACGCGATGGCAGCGAGCAGCACGCCACCCATCAGACTGAGGTAACGCAGGGCGAACTCGGTCTGGCCCACCAGGCGCTGCCAGGGCCACAGCAGCCAGAAGAATAACGGCGGATGTACGTCGCCGGCTGTCCAGGCCGTCATCGCCGACCAGGGCTTGCGGGCCGCCCAGACAGCCAAAGCCTCGTCCCACCAGACATTGGCATCGCCCAAGCGGCAGATGCGTAAGGCGAAAGCCAGCCCCAGAAGCAAGACCGGTAGCCACCGCCCAGACCACCGGCCTTTGACTGCCGCCATCCTCAGTCCCGGCCGGGCCTGGCCCTCCGGCAGCGCCGCGCCACCACGCCAGCCAGCAATAGTGCCAGTGCGAGGGAAACGGCCAGCATGGCCATCCATAACCTGGCCAGAGGCGACGGCGGCTGGAAGCCCTCTATGTGCACGGCGACCAGCGTCAACTCACCTTCGTCCAGGCGCAGCTTTATGGCGTGGTCGCCAGGCTTCAAGCCTTCGAGCTCCAGGAGACGGCGGTCGGATCGGTCCTCCACGGCGGTTGTCCGCACCTCTTGGTCCACCACCAAGTACAACTTGGGGACCGGCGCATCGTCCGCTGAACCCAGGTCGAGCCTGAAGCCCGTGCCAAGAAAGCTGAAATGGAGCTCGGCGTCAGGCAGCCCGTGGCGGAGTACGGTTCCGTCCGGACCTCTGATTAGCTGCCACGGCCCGGCGTAGACAAGACCCCAGTCATCCGGCCAGTGGACTCCAGCCGACAGCACCACCGGGCGGCGGCCAGCCAGCTCGCGCAGCGCCTCGAAAGCCGGCAGCTCAATCCAGTCCGGTTCGACAAGCCTGAAGTAGCCTTCTGGGCGTTGGTGCCACTCGAAATCGGGTCGCCTGAGGAACCAGACAAAGGCCGCGCCAACCCACGGCCACTCGCGGCCGATGCGCTCATAGGCCGCCACCGTGTATCGTGCCCGAGCCGCCTCGGTCACGCGACCATATGGAGCCGGCAATTCCGGCGGCGGGGAGTCCCAGCCCATCTCAGTGATCCAGATGGGCTTGTGGCCATCACCATGACGCACCATGATATCGCGGGCCAGCATTACCCGGGCGAAGTTCGTTCGATCGCGACTGACGCGCCGATCCGTCGGGCCAGTCCACAGGCCAAAGGCCTGGGCTCCCAGGATGTCGAAGTCCTCAGCCCAGCCGGCGCGGTACAACGCCTCTAGATAGGCCAGGTCGTCCATGTTGCGGCCCCCGCGCTCCGTCGTCTGGGCCAGCGCGGCGCTTACGATCACCACGCCGGGGCAGGCGTCGCGAGCGCGTTCGGCCGCCAGGCGCAGCAAGCGGGCGTAGCCCTCGGGGTCCACGTCACGCTCGCCCCACTCGGGGTAGATGTTCGGCTCGTTCCAGATTTGGTAATAGCGGACCTTACCACAGTAACGGCCTACCACGCGCGCAACGAAGTTGCCAAAGTCGCCCAGGTCGTCCGGTGGGCCTTTCTCGCCCACAGCCACCGGATCAGCGAAGGCCCAATCAGGTGGATTGTCAAGCCGGACCAGAAGCTGCACGTTGTGGTCGCGGGCCATGTCGACGATGCGGTCATACTTCTCCCACGCGAGCCGTGGTGGAGAATTGCGGCGGTCAATGAAATCGCCGCGGCCATGGATTTCGATGTCCTCCCATGGGAACTCCTGACGCGCCCAACCTAGTCCGGCATCTTTGATGAGGGCCAACGAGCGCCGCACATTGTCTGGCTCGGCCTCAAGCTGCAGAAAGGTGTTCACGCCGAACGGGTTCGCTCCGCGGTGAGCGAGCACCGCCTCCGGAGCCAGCTCCAGCTGGTGATTCTGCAGTCTGAGTTGTACCAGGGCGCCCAGTCCCTTGATTCCCTCCCAGAGGTCTTCCTCGCCGGTTACCCGCCACACAGCCTCACTAACGGGTGGCAGGAGAACCAGAGACGGCGCCAGCACGGCCAGAGCGACCAGCACCACAAGCAGCCAACGTCTTGTCACGAGACCCGATTCTAGGCGCCAGCCTGGAGGCCGCAAGTCAGCGGCGCTTTGGCGCCTGGCCGTTTCGCGCTAGTATTTGGCTCTAGCCGCGCAAGCGAGATCCGACGAAAGGGGGTGATAGGCGGATGACGGTGGAACTCAAGCCGGGCGAGAGCTTCGAGAGCCTGCTCAAACGCTTCCGCAAGGAAGTGTCCAAAGCACGCATCTTGAGCACGTACCGGCGCAAGCGCTGGTTCACCCCACTCAGTGAAGAGCGTCGCCTGGCGAAGAAGAAGGCCGAGCGGCGTGCCCGGCGGCGATTGCTGCGCAGCAGCCAATGACCAGTAGTTGAAGAACTGGCAAAGTCGCGGCCGAGACTGACTACCGGGACAGGCGGCCCGTCACAGGGCCGCCCCTCCCACACCGGGGTGCGCACGGGTCAGTACGCGACGGCGCGGATGGGCAACCACGGGCCGTGTGGCACTGCGGATGGGTCCAGCGCAAAACCCTCCCGGCGGCGGGGAGTCCACCCCTTCAGTCCTTCCAGCACCGACGGCGGGTGGGCAGCACCCGAACTCACCCGCCAGCCTCCGAGCTACAGGGCCAGGTCCTCAATCATCTGTCCAACAGCGCGCTGCTCGTCGAACGCGTGAGCGCCGGGACTCGTTGTGTCAGGCGCTGGACCGCCTGCGGCACAGGTCGGCCAGCACGAAGCCGCCGAGTGAGGGCGCGGCGGCCACAGAGGGCTAACGCCCGCGGGCGCGCCTGGGCTGCGTTGGACGCGGCGCGGCGTAGGATTCGTAGTAGGCCGGCGCGATGATCTCGAAGATGGTGCACAGCCGGGTGTCCAGCATGCGCGATCGCAGGCGCGGCGGCACCTCGTCAAGGTGCAGGGCCATGGTGATTACGGTCGGCAGGCGGGCGGCATAGCGGTAGTTAAGGATCTGGAAGAGCTTCTCCTTAGCCCAGGGAGTGGCGCTCTCTACGCCCAGATCATCGAGCACCAACAGAGGAGTTGACCGAATCTCGTCGAAACGACGGTCGTACTGGACCCGGCTGGTGGGGCTGTATGTGGCTCGCAAGTGGTCGAGCAGGTCGGGCACCACGACGAATAAGGCTGGCGCGCCGGCGGCGACACGCTCGTTGGCGATCGCGGCCGCCAGGTGAGTTTTGCCGCAGCCATGCTGGCCCATGAACACCAACCAGCCGCTAGGCGCCGCCGCAAAATGCCGCGCCAGCTCAAAGGCTCGTTGCGCGTTCTCAGCCAGCTCGCGGCGCAGGACCGTGGCCCGGCTGTCCCAGCTGCCAAAAGTCAGGCCGCGATAGAAGTGCAGCGTCGATAGCTCAGTGCCCTGGTCCGAGGTACCAGCCCGAAAATCCAGGGCTCGGATCTCGACCGACCGCACCAGCCCGACGTGGCACAAACGTGACCGAACTCGGTCGTCCAGATCTTCGAGGCGACAATTGGTGGTCACCACCGTGGGTAGGCGGCAGTTGTAACGGTGGTTGAGCAGCTGGTATAGCTTCTCGGCCGCCCAGGCTGTCGGCGCCTGAGCCCCCAGATCATCCAGCACCAGGACCGGAATGTCGCGCACCGCCTCAAAGCGGTCCTCGTAGGAGTCAGCGCTGTCGGGGGCAAAGGTGGCCCGCAGCTCATCGAGGAGATCGGGCAGCACCACGAAGAGGGCCGGCTGCCCCCGGCGCAGTCGCTCGTTCACAATCGCCGCCGCCAGGTGCGTCTTGCCGCAGCCGTAGCTGCCACGCAAGAGCAGCCAGCCATTGGGATTCTCGGCAAACTCACATGCCGCCTCAAAAGCCGCCCTCAGGCTGCGAACCTGCTCGGGCGAGTTGCCTGGCGCTTCCACCTGGAAAGTCTCGAAGGTCATGTCCTCCAGGGCAGCCATCTGGGCGAAGCGGCGCACCGACTCCAGGGCGCGCCGGGCCACCTCATCGGCCATGCAGCGGCAGCGCAGGGCTCTGCCGAAGCGCGGGTCGTCCAGCGGCACATCGAGGGTGACATAGCCGATACCCCCACAAATGGGGCAGATATCCCGCGCCGAGGATGAAGGGTCCACCGCTGGCGCGGCGTTTGTGGGAGTCGTCGGCACCGGCGAAGGCCGGGGCGCAGCCGCCTTGGCAGGCGATTCGTTCTCAGCAGCGGGACTAGCGGCGGACGAACCGGTCGTATGGCTCTTTCTGAGCTCCTCGCCCCGCCTTTTGGCCAGATCGCCGATCGGTTTCAACCTCGTCTCCCTCCAATCCTTCGCGGGCCCAGCGCTCCAACACCCGACGCACATAGGACCACTTCCGAACGTTGTTCGCAACAGCCAGCCAAATCGCACGCTCGATCCAGCGTTCCGGGTAAGTAGCGGCAGCGTCGCGCAACTCGTCGGCCATCATTGGCGTCAGCAAACCGATGTTATCCTCGTAGAGAGCGAAGATGTTGGGTCGGCGGTCGACACCCTCGGCCGTGCCCGGCACTGCCGGCAGAACCAGGCCGCCGTCGCGCCAGCGATTGTAGAGCGTGCGTCCCTGGCGACAGTTGACCAGCAACCAGCGCTCGGGACCCGTTTCCGCTGGCACCTCGGCCACCAGCAGCAGGCCCAGCTGAACCAGCTGCTCCACCGCTGTGGTGAGCGCCTCGACCGCCTGCTCTTCGACCACCCCCAGTGAGCGCGCCCCGCGGCGCAGCACCGGATCGACGACCAGGTCTGCCAATGGCCACGCGGCGGGCGTGCCACGGGGGCGGCGGTGGATGCGCCACAGCAAGTGAAGAAAAGCCTTGATCGCTAGCGGGTCCTCGATATCCGGCAGGTAGCGGCTGAGAAAGAGATCAGGGACCGGAGTCCAGCGGGCGCCATCCGGAAAGCCACGCTTGCGCGGCATCAGAACGGCACCTCTTCCGGCGGTGCTGTGGCCGGCAGATCGCAGAATAAGGTCTGATCGCCCACAAAGGCCAACTCGACAGTGCAGGTCCTGCCGTGGCGATGCTTGGCAATGTTTACCCGGCAAATCTGATGAGGCTCGGGAGCTGTCTGGGCATCCGATGCCGGCTCGCGGTCCAGGAACATGACCACATCGGCGTCCTGCTCGATGCTCCCTGAGTCCCGCAAGTCAGACAGCACCGGTGACTTGTTGCGCCGCTGCTCAACGGCTCGCGACAGCTGGCTGGCGGCAATGACCGGCACGTTCAGCTCCCGGGCCAACGACTTCAGCGACCTGGAAATGAGGCTGATCTCCTGCACCCGGTTCTCGAACGACCTTCCACCATGCATCAACTGCAGGTAGTCAATGCACACCAGGTCGACTGGCTGCCGGTCGTGCAACTGCCTGACCTTGGTTCGCATCTCGAAGGGCGTGAGACCAGCCGTGTCGTCTACATAGAGCGGCAGGTTAGCCAGCTCGGCGATCGATCGCAACACCATGTCGAACTCGGCATCCGACCGGAAGCGACCCTCACGCAGCTCCCGCACCGGGATCTGGGTACGTCCCGAGATGAGCCTCAAGAGCAGTTGCTCTCCGGACATCTCCAGACTGAAGATGGCCACGGTTTGGCGCAGCCGGGCGACGTTGGTCGCCACCGTAAGGAGCCAGCTCGTCTTGCCCGTACCAGGCCGGCCGGCAATGATCACCAGATCAGAACCGTGCAGCCCGCCCAGCGCCTGGTCGAGCCGAGAAAAGCCGGTCCGCAGGCCGGTGTCCACCTGGCGGTGCTCACGCAGCTGTTCGATCTTCTCGTGGTAATCCTCCACGAAGCGCTCGATGGGCACCAGGTCCCGCCGTCCCTGTCGCTCGCCAACCCGAAACAGCAACTCCTGGGCGCGGTCGATCAGCTCCTGCGATGAGTCGTCCCGCCGCTGGTATGCCATGTCAGCGATATCGCTGGCCGCCTGGATGAGGCGGCGCCGCAGAGCTTCGTGCTCCACCATGGCAGCGTAGTGATCGACGTGGGCCGCTGTCGGCGTGCGAGTGATCAGCTCGGTGAGGTACGCCTCGCCACCGACCTCGCTCAACGCGTTGGCCCGTTCCAGCTCGGACCTGACAGTCAGCAAGTCGATCGGCTGTCGTTGCTCAAAAAGACTGGTGATCGCCCGATAGATCCGGGCGTGGGCCGGGCGCGAGAAGTCCTCAGCCTGCAACCGCGCGGCCACTCGCAGCACCGCTGTGGGATCCAGCATCAGCGCTCCGAGAACCGATTCTTCCGCCTCGACGTTGGCTGGGGCCAGCCTATCGGTCAACATGCAAGCACAACCTTTGCCCTTCCGCGGCCATGGCGGAGGGCGGGGAAATGAGAAGCGGGTCTAAGCGGACTCGTCGGAATCGTCGCCCAGGTCGAGATCCAACTCCTCAATGAAGTCACGGAAGACCTGGAGCTGGTCCTCGCCCTCCTCACCTGGTTCGGGCTGCTCCTCCTCGTCCTCGGCCATCACCTGGCCAGCGCGGTCCATTACATCCTCGCTCACGAAGATTGGCACCTCGGCCCGAACTGCCAGCGCGATCGCATCGCTGGGCCGCGAATCGACCTCGATCGACTCGCCATCACGACGCAGGATGATCCGCGCGTAGAAAGTCTCCTCCCGCAGATCGCTGACCTCGATCCGCTCCAGAGAAGCGCCCAGGTGCCTCACCATGCCGAAGAGAAGATCGTGGGTCATTGGCCGGCCCACCTGCGTGCGGTGCAGGCCCATGGTGATGGCCTCGGCCTCGAAAGGCCCAATCCAAATCGGCAAGTAGCGGGGACCGCGTGCTTCGCGCAACACCACCAGGCGCTGCTGCTGATTCATCAGGCTGACACGGACGCTCTCAACCACGACTTCGATCATGCAGCGACTCCTTCCCGGCCGGGCGCGAATCCGGTTAGGCAAATTATAGCACCCGCCACCCCGGTGCCCAACGACCATGCGCCGGCTGGCCGCTGGCCGCCTGAGGACATATAATCCGCCGTCCGGCAGTCCTGGGCCTGGCCCGTGCCCCGGTGCAGCCAGACCCGCCGGCGCTCGCTCGCCACAAGCTCGCGGCTCAACCCGCCGAGCGCGCCCTACGCCACCGGACAAAGCCAGTCAGGAGAACACCGTGTCGAATGCGATGGCCGGCAATGCAACGCTGGCATTGAGACTGGGCGCCATGATATGTGGTGCCTCCCTCGGGCTGGTCTACCTCAGCCTCCTGGTGTGGACCGCTCGGGACATCAGTGCCCGCAGCCGCGACGGCCTGGTGCGTCTGGCAGCCGTGCTACTCGTGCTGCTGCTCAATGTCGTTGGCCTGGCCGTCTACGTGCTCTTAAGGCCCACGGAGACCCTGGCGGAGCGGTATGAGCGGGAGCTGATCGAGGAAGTGCTCGCCCGCGAGGTTACGGGCCGGGCGCGGCCGGCAGCCCGGCTTCAAGATCAAAACGAGGCCTATCGGGCGCCGGCCGGCAGTCGGACAGGTCACAGCGCCCCGTAGCGCCGTCGGAAGCCAGGGCGCGAGAGCGCTGCCGGGCGGCGCCGCAGGCAGGCTAAGCGGGCAGCGCCGGCGCTGGCTAAGGCGATGCTGGCGCGTCGGGCAGACCCAACAGACGGCGGACCTTGAGTTCCAGCGTGGGCCGATTGGGAAACATGCCCGTGTGCACGTCAACAACGGTGCCCGATGGGTCCACGAAGTAGGTCGCTGGAAGACCGCCCACCGAGTAAGCCCGCTGCACTTCGATGCTGCTGTCCAAGTCGGCGAAGAGCACGGGGAACGTAATGCTCATCATTTCGACGAACGCCGAGACCGTGGCCGGTGCTTGATCCTGACTCACCTTCTCGCCAGCATTGACAGCCAAGACCACCAATCCCTGGTCCCGGTAGCCATCGTACACGGCCTGGATCCACGGCATCTCGTGCCGGCAAGGCGGACACCACGTCGCCCAGAAGTTGACCACAACTGGCTTGCCAGCCAGACCGCTCAGGGTAACCGTCTCCTCAGTCCCCAGCAGGGGCATCGAGAAGTCGGGTGCCGGCTGTCGCAGTAACGGGTGGGCCGGCACGGGGAGGTCAAGGGCCTGGTTGGGGTCAAATCCCGACCCGGCAGGCAGCCGGCTCGCTCCTCCAGACGCCGAGCCGGGCACCACCACCAGCTGACTGGCCACGTCGTCCGTCGGGACGCTCGCCGCCTGGCTGCCCCATTGCCCGTCGCCAGCGACCGCCGAACGGCGGCTGGATGCCGTCCGACCAGCGAGAAAGCCGGCCACCAATACGCCGATTACTGCCACCGACACGAAGACCGGCTGCCAGCCGATCACGATGACCCGCTCTGAATCCTCTTGTCCGCTCCTACGTCCCAATTTGCGCCCCAGAAATGCTCACGCCTCCGGCAGGCCCAGCAACTTGATGCCCGGCTGCAAAGCTTGCGCCCTCACTCCTTGGCACGGCTTGACGCCAGAGCCTGGCTAATGTCGCCAGGCGGGCGCAAGCGCCGGGCCGGCTCGGCCTCCGGCGCGACAACGGAGGGCAAGTATAGCATGGCCAGGTGCCGGCGTTTGACCGAACCCCTTGGTGCGCTCTTGGCGCAAGGCTATAATGGCCACCATCCGCTCACCAGGAGATCCCCTCAGTGAGAATGCATTACCTCACCTTCATACTCGTCGCCTTGCTCATTGGCAGCTGCCAGAGCGCCTCCCGGCCGGCAGGCACTTCGACCGCTGGCCCGCAAGCCATCGAAGCTCCGCGACCCGAATCCACCGACGGTGCCAATACCGCCGCTCTGGCCACAGCGCCGGCCGACGAGGGCATGGCGGCCGGTCCGTCGAGCGAATCGCCAGCTGGAAGCGAGCCAGAAGCTGCAGCTTCGGCCACCTTTTTCGCCGGGGCTGAGGCCCAGGCGAGCGCGGCCTTGACCGAGACTCAGGCCACCCCGGACCCCACGATCGTCGCTCTGGCAGCCCGCTTTCAGTTCCCGCGGCGTGGTCGGGCCGATGCGCCCGTGCAGATCTACGAGTTCTCAGATTACCTATGTCCCTATTGCCGTAAGTTAGCCCTGGAGACCGAGCCCAAGGTAATCAAGGACTACGTGAACACGGGCAAAGTGGCCATCACCTTCGTGGACTTCCCGCTGATCCAGCTCCACGGCTACGCCGCCCTACTCAGCCATGAGGCGGCCCACTGTGCGGGCGAGGAGGGAAAGTACTGGTCCATGCACGACATAATCTTCGAGCAAGGCGACCAGCTAACAGCCCTGGCGGCGGCCGATGAGGCGGCTATCAGGGCCGTCCTGGTGTCATTCGCCCGGCCGGCCGGAGTGAATGCTGATCGGCTCCGCCTGTGCCTGGAGTCAGGCAAATACCGACCGATTATCGGCTCGATAATGCAGGACGCGGCTGACCATGGCGTGGAGATGACGCCCACGCTGCTGGTTGGCGATCAGACGGTGCCCGGTTATCTGCCCTACGATCAGCTCAAGGCTGTAATCGACGAGCAGTTAGCTAAGAGCCAGCAGTAGTCTGGCCCGAGGTCGCGCCCCCTTCAGCCAGCAAGGCTAGCAGGCCTGCCTCGTCCAGCTCGGGCACGCCCAGCTCACGAGCGCGGGCCAGCTTTGAACCCGGGTCGGCGCCGACCACGATGTAGTCGGTGCGGGCGCTCACGCTACTTGCCACGTGTCCGCCTGAAGCCTCAATGCGCGCCTTGGCGTCCTCGCGGCTTAGATGGGGCAAGGTGCCCGTGAGGACGAATCTCTTGCCGGCCAGAGGCTGGGCGCGTGCCTCGAGATGCCGCAGCGGTAGCTCGTCCGCCAGGCGCACCCCGGCTTCCCTGAGCCTGGCAACGGTCGCCTGGTTGTGAGGCGAGTCAAACCAGGCCTGGACTGAAGCCGCAATCTCGGGTCCCACGCCCTCTACGGCCAGAAGCTCATCCAGGCTTGCTCTGGCCAGGGCGTCGAGGGAGCGAAATCGCTGCGCCAGGGCCCCGGCGACGGTCTCACCGACGTTCCGGATGCCCAGGCCTACCAATAGACGGCGCAGCGGCCGATCGCGGGCCGCATCAATGGCAGTGACCAGATTCTGGCTGCGCTTGTCGCCAAAGCCTTCAAGCCGTGAGAGCGCCGCCGGCGTGAGGCCGAAGACATCGGCCACATCAGCAACCAGCCCTGCCCGAACCAGCTGCTCAGCCACCTTCTCGCCCAGAGCCTCGATATCCATGGCGCCACGCGATGCGAAGTGCTCAACGTGTCGCTCCAACTGGGCCGGGCAGGCGCCGTTGACGCAGTATGTGTCGGCCTCACCGGGCGCCCGGACCAGGGCCTCACCGCACACCGGGCAGCTTCTTGGCATGTGCCAGACCGCAGCCTCAGGCGGCCGCAGCTCGGTGACTACGCGCAACACCTGGGGAATCACGTCACCGGCTCTCTTCACCAGCACCGTGTCACCCACGCGGATGTCTCGCTCCCGCACGTAGTCCTCGTTGTGCAGCGTGGCCTGGCTTACGGTGACACCGCCTATGGGCACCGGTTCCAGAGTGGCGTGCGGCACTACCCTCCCCGTCCGACCCACGCTCACCTCGATCGAGACGACGCGGGTCGTGGCCTCCTCAGCCGGCGCCTTGAAGGCGATGGCCCAGCGGGGATGGTGAGCCACGGAGCCCAGCGCTTCCTGGACTCGCAGATCGTTGACCTTCAGGACCACGCCGTCGGCCATGTAGTTGAGCTCTGATCGGCGCGCCAGCCACTGCTGGGCGTGGCTGATCGCCTCCTCTATATTGCCGCACAGGCAACGGTCTTCGGCCGTCGGGAAGCCTAGGGCCCGCAGGGCCTCCAGCAGCTCCCACTGGCTGGCCACGCCCAGCTCTTCAGGTCTGGCTACGTAGTAAGCAATCAACCGCAGCGGGCGTTGCGCCGTGACCGAGGGATCAAGCTGGCGCAGTGAGCCCGCAGCAGCGTTCCTTGGGTTGGCAAACGCGCGCTCCCCCGAGAGGCTTAGGCGCCGATTCAGCTCGGCAAAGCGGTCCTTCGGCATGTAGACCTCGCCGCGTACATCCAGGACCGCGGGCAATCGTTTCGCCGGGCCCAGCCTGCCCGGCAGGACCGGGATGCGCAGCGGCACCGACGGCACGGTCCTAAGGTTGGCGGTGACGTCCTCGCCCACCAGGCCATCGCCGCGGGTCGCCCCCTGGACGAAGTAACCATCGCGGTACGTCAGGGAGACCGCCAGGCCGTCAATCTTGGGCTCGACCACCACCTCCAGGTCTCGCTCCAGGTCCATCCCCGCCAAGCGACGACGCACCCTCTCGCCCCAGGCACGAACGTCATCCTCGCCGAAGGCGTTGTCCAGTGAGAGCATGGGTGCCGAATGGGTCACCCGCTCGAATCCGGGAGCCGGCACGCCACCCACGCGCTGGGTCGGCGAGTCGGGCGTCACAAGCTCGGGATGTTCCGCCTCGATGGCCTTCAGCGCTTCGACCAAGGCGTCGAATTCGGCGTCGCTGATCTCTGGCGCGTCCAGGACGTAGTAAAGGTAGTTGTGTCGCTCAATCTCACGCCGCAACTCTTCCGCGCGCGCCGCGGGATCCATCGTCTTGGGCTCCATGCCACCCCCCTCAGAAGCTGCTGACGCCTCTAAACTCGAAGCAGCACGGCCCGCTGGGCCAGACCGCCGGGACGAGTCCAGGCTACCACAGGCTCGTGGCCAACAAGGACCGATACTGCTGCGTCAGCTCGTGCTCGTCGCCCAGTACCCGAAACACGTCCAGCATGGCGGCACGAGCTCGCTCGGCCGCCTGGCGATCTGCACCACGGACCAGGGCCAGCAGGCCTTCCAGGGCCTCGCGATACGCGCCCCGGGCAGCCAAGGCCGTGGCCAGGTCCAAACGGGCCCCGATGTCGTTAGGATCGGCCGAAAGCCGTCGCCGCGCGTCGACCTCACCTCCGGTCAATGCGGCATCGCGTCGGAATCTAGCCTGGCCCAGCCAGGCCTCGGCCTCATCCCGCTCGCTACTGGTTCGCGGCACGGCCTCGAGGTATTTGGCAGCGGCGTCATAATCCCCGGCGGCAAAAAGCAAGCGACCCAGACCCAGCAAGGCCAGAGGATGATCGGGTTCCTCGGCCAAGGCCTGCCGGTAGCCCGCTTCGGCGGCCTTCAGGTCGCCAGCCAGCTCACGGCGACGGGCCGAACCAGCGAGCCGATCGGCGCCACTCGGCAGCAGGCCTTGCAAGAACTGCCGGACCTCCGACTCCGGTTGGTAGCCCACGAACTCCGCCACCACGCGGCCGTTACGAAACGCCTTGACGGTCGGAATGCCCTGGACGCCCAGCTGCTGGGCCAGCGAGGGATGCTCGTCAGTGTTGACCTTGGCCAGCACCCATTCGCCATCCGCCTCGCTGGCCAGCCGTTCCAGAATTGGCCCGAGCATGCGGCAGGGTCCGCACCAGGGCGCCCAGAAATCGACCACTACGGGCACCGTGTTGGAGCGGCGAAGCACCTTTTCGGCGAATTCGGCTGTGCCCACATTCTCGATCACAACCCGCTGAGTGCCGGTTGGAAAACGCACTAAGATCCTCCATTCGAACGGCCGCTGGACATCAGGTCGCCCAGCAGGGGAAAGTATAGACCAGCACCGGCAGTCCGGCTGCCTTGACCCACAGTCTAGGCAAGCTACAATGCTCGAGCGGGGGAGCTGCCCATGGCCGGTCACCACCATTCCGGGTCCTCATACGACGTTCACGATCTGACCCTGGCTGACGAGGGCCAGAGGCGCATTGACTGGGCAGCGCGGGAAATGCCAGTCCTGGCATCCATCCGCGACCGTTTCGCCCGGGAACGTCCCCTGGCCGGGGTGTCGATAGCAGCGTGCCTGCACGTGACCACCGAGACGGCTAACCTGGTTACCACGCTGGCGGCCGGCGGTGCCCAGGTGGCACTCTGCGCTTCCAATCCCTTGTCGACGCAGGATGACGTCGCTGCCGCCCTGGTGGCCATTCATGATCTGCCCGTTTTTGCCATTAAGGGCGTTGACGAGGATGGGTATTACCGCCACATCGAGGCGACGTTAGAGATCGGCCCCCAGATCACCATGGACGACGGCGCCGACCTGGTCACCACCCTGCACCGCTCGCGCACCGAGCTCCTGCCCAACGTTCGAGGTGGCACTGAGGAGACCACGACCGGCGTCATTCGGCTGCGGGCTATGGCCGAGGACGGCGTGCTGCGCTATCCCATCATCGCCGTCAACGAGGCACTGACCAAGCACCTGTTTGACAATCGCTACGGTACCGGTCAGAGCACCATCGACGGCATTCTGCGGGCGACCAACATCTTGCTGGCCGGTAGAACGCTGGTCGTGGCCGGCTACGGCTGGTGTTCCCGGGGCATTGCCCGCCGGGCCCAGGGAATGGGCGCCAACGTGATCATCACCGAAGTCGATCCGTTGCGGGCCCTGGAGGCAGTCATGGAGGGCTACCGGGTGATGCCCATGCGCGAAGCGGCCCGGATCGGCGATATCTTCATCACCGCCACCGGGGACATCAACGTTATCGACGCCGAGCACTGGGCGCTCATCAAAGACGGGGCCATCGTCGGCAACAGCGGGCACTTCAATGTCGAGCTCAACCTGCCGGCGCTGGCGGCGATGGCTCGTGAAGTGCGCACGCCGCGGCCCAACGTGCAGCAATACGTCCTGAACGATGGACGGCTCATCCACGTCCTGGCCGAAGGTCGGCTGGTCAATCTCGCCGCCGCCGAGGGCCATCCGGCCAGCGTGATGGACATGAGCTTTGCCAATCAGGCATTGTCGGTCGAGCATTTGCATCACCACGCTGCGGAGCTAGAGCACAAGGTCTACGGAGTGCCCGAGGAGATTGATCGCGAGATCGCCCGACTCAAGCTGAACGCAATGGGCGTGCGGATCGACACCCTCACCGCCGAGCAGGAACGCTATCTAAACTCGTGGCAGCACGGCACCTAGGCGCCTCGCCGTTTCCCGCTGTGTCCCATTCCCAAAGGCGGTTGCTGGCGCCGCACGTAGCGGGACGCTTGGCGGTCTGGTCCGCCCTGATCGGGTTACTCGTTACTCTCGCTTCCCCCTCGGCCCGCCCGAGCGCCGCTGTCGATAACTGGCCGGCGAGTCGGAAAAGCCCCGGCGACCGAGCCCGCGGGCTTGATTGGGACGAAGGCCCGATCCTTAGCTGGCTAGTCGAGTTAGACGCACCTACCGTGGTGGATCGGCTGCTGGGACATGGCCGAGGAGAGGCTAGCTCGCAGATCGCCGCCCTCGTGCCTTCTGCCCGCCGGGACCCAGTGGCACTACAGACTTGGCGCCACGAGCTGGCACGGCAGCAGGCTCCGGTGGCACAGGCCATTTTGGCGGCCGGCGGGCAGGTGATCGACGCCTATCAAGTGACGGTGAACGGCCTGCTGATCCACGCCACCTCCGCCCGGGCCCAGCAGCTGGCGCAGCTGGATCATGTGGCGGCAGTTTGGCCAATCCCGGCTGTCGAGCCCCAGCTGGTTGAGTCGATCCCCCACATCGGCGCCGATCGCGTCGGTCGAGAACTCGGACTGGACGGTCGGGACGTCGTGGTGGCTATCGTGGACTCCGGCATCGACTACTACCATGCGGCATTCGGCGGATCGGGGCGCTTGCGGGACTACGATCCTGACGACGAGAACGTCGTCGAGCCGGGTACCTTTCCCACGGCCCGAGTCGTAGGGGGTTATGACTTCGCGGGCCAGCGTTACTCCCCCAACTGCGCCAGCCTGCCTTTCAGGCTCCCCGACTGCCACACCGAACCGCACCCCGACCCCGACCCCCTTGAGCCCCGGGAGCTCAACCACGGCACACCGGTGGCTTCCATTCTGGCCGGGCAGGCCTCAGCGCGGGTACCCGCCGGTGTTGCGCCGGCTGCCAAGCTTGTGGCGTTGAAGATCATGGGCAATCCCATTGGCGCACCGCCGGCCAGCGACCTGTTGCCCAGCGCGCTGGAGTGGGTAGTGGCCCACAATCTGGGTCTTGCCGTCCCAGGTACGGCGCCCCCGGTGGCAATCGATGTCCTCAACCTGTCCGTGGGCTATCCGTGGGCTGGCGGCCTGCCACCTATCGAGCGGGCAATCGATGCCGCGGTAGCCAGCGGCCTAACCGTCGTAGCCGCTACCGGCGACGGTGGCAATGTCCCGTTCATGGCCAGCCAGCCCGGTGCCGCACGGAACGCCCTGGCCGTCGGCGCGGCCGTGCCTCCCGGTCGCGCCGAGCAGGTGTTCGGTCTCCGAGCAGAGTGGATGGCCGCCGGTCAAGTACACCGCCTGACCGCACCGGCGCTGGAAGCCGATTTCACACCACCGTTGCGCCAGACGGGTCCGATCACCGTACCGCTGGCCTATTACGGACTCGCCTGCCTGGATGCGGCTGGCCTGCCCGAGCCCCCGGCCCAAGATGTCGACGGTCGGGTGGCACTAATAGAGCGTGGCGGCTGCACCTTCTACGACAAGCTTTGGAATGCCAGCAAGGCCAGGGCGAGGGCGGCTATCGTGTCTAGCGACGATCGAGATCCAGTGGTGATGGCCTGCGAGGCGCCATCGGACTGCAGCCGGACACCACCGCTGCCTGCGGTGATGATCGAGCGTCGTCCAGGGTCGATCCTGAGGGATCTCGTAATGGCTGGAACGGTGGTCACCGTTGGCATGGCGGCCGATCTCCTGGTCGACAAGGAGAACCTGACTGACGTGGCCAGTAGCTTCTCCAGCCGCGGGCCGGCGCGTAGCGGCGAGCTCAAGCCGCAGCTGGTGGCCCCGGGGAGCGTGATCTTCGCCGCGCAGGCAGGTAGCGGTACCCTGGGGGGCCGCCGCGGGGGCACCTCAATGGCCACCGCCTTTGCATCCGGCGCCGCCGCCCTGTTGCACCAGCGTAGCCGCCGGGAGCAGCTGAGACTGGACGCCCTGGATGTTGCCGCGCTGTTGGCCAACTACGCGGATGGCTCGGTGCGGCTCGGTAACGCCGACACCGGTCCGACGGCACCGATCGCCCTGGCCGGAGCCGGCCGGCTGAACGTCTGGCGTAGCGCGCGTGGGAGCCTGCTGGTTCGAGCGGCAGCCGGCGCGGGAATCAGTGACCTCAGCCTGGGCTTACTCCACCTCGGCGACACGCCGCTGACGCTCGTGCGCCCCCTGACGCTGCGCAACCTGACGCCTTCCCGTCAGCGCTTGGGCGTCACACTGGCCCTCCAGTCGCCGGGGGAGGACGAGCGACGGGGCGTGGAGTGGCAGGCACCCCGGGAGGTCACGGTGCCGGCTGGCGGGACGACGCCCCTCACGGTAACGATCACCATCGATCCCGTCAGCCTCCGCCCCTGGGGACTGCGCGGCTTTGGAACAGCTGTGGACCCAGCCATCGTTGGTCGTCAGGAAGTCGATGGCGTTCTCGACTTGCGCCCATTGGACGATCCACGGACGGAGGATCAGGCCGTGCGGGTACCTATCTACGTACTGGCCCGCGGCCACGCTTGCGTGCGCGGCGAACCACAGGGGTCGCTGCTGTTCACCTCCAGCCCTCAGACACGACTGCAGACCTGGCAGAATCCCTGTTCGGCCGTGGGCAGCGTGGAGGCGTTCCGCGTCCTGGGTCTGGATGGCGCTGAATCCACCGCGACGGACGCCGGGCGAAGCGACATCGACGCGGTCGCCGTGCGGTACGGGCCTAATCCCAGCCGCGAAGGCGACTACCTGTTAGAATTCGCCATCCGGACACGCCAGCCCCGCCGGCTGCCGCTCGAGTCGGAGTTCCATGTTTTCTTGGACATTGACAGCGATGGCAACTTCGATCGGGTGCTATTCAACCGGCTGGGGCGACGCATTGTCGGTCTGCCGGAGGTGGCGAATCGTTGGCTGGTGGCCCACGCGCCCGTTCTGAGCGGCACCTTGACCCCGGACTACGACCAGGTAAGCCTCGGCTTCTTCGCCCAGCGCTTCGATCTAGACGAGACCGTGAGCGTGTTACAGGCGAGCGCCCAGGGACTTGGCTTGGACCTGACGGCGCCTGATGCCAGCTTCGGTGTGGGCGTCACGGCCCTCGACGTTAGCGGGGATTGGCCACTGACCGGCCCAGGGACTGGACTGGACATGGCACCTGACGGGCTGGATGCCGGGGCACGGTACATCGTCCGGCGTCAGCAGCTGGAGTGTCTGGACCTGACCGGCGAGGCTGGCCAGGCCGCTCTGATGCCCGTCGCCGGCTTGACGCTAGATGCCGGTGCCACGGCCACGGCGGAGGTTCGACTGACCTGTGAGTTGAGGCCACCCCACGAACCGCTCGGCTTCTTGTTCAGCTATCCATCGAACTGGCCGGCCGAGAGCCAGTCCGAACTGCGGCTGTGGCGTCCGCTGGGGCCAGGCAACCCGCTCTATTTCCCCGCCGTGGGACGGAATAGCGCCTGGACCGCGCCCTGAGGTCGGCGGCGCCGCGCGGCTAAGGGTGGTCGGGGGGCACCGGAATCAGCGCCCGACCGGTGGCGCTGTCAAGACGAACGCCAGCAGTGCGGCCAAGAGCAAGGCCGGCATGGCCGCGGCTAGCGTGCGGCGCAGCACAACGGCTTCCTGCCCTGCCAGCCCTAGCACTCCGCAGGCCACAGCCACCTTGGCAGGTGAGAACACGCTGCCCACGGCGCCACCGGCATTTTGCGCGGCCAGGATCCAGCGGATGTCATAGCCCAGGTGGCGCGCCATGGACTGCTGCAGTAAGCCAAAAACCACGTTAGAGTGAGTGTTGCTGCCCGTCATGAACGCTCCGAGCGCCCCGGTGAAAGGAGCAACGAGCGGCAAGGCACCGCCGACGAGATCGCTGAGGCCGTTCGCCAGACGGTCGGTCATTCCGCTCTGGGCCATAGTCATCGCCAACCCCATCAGCAACAGGATGGCAAGTGTCGGCCGGCTGGCCGAGCGCCAGGTGGCCCCAGCGATGCGGCTCAGGCTGCCCCGGCGATAGCAGCCCAGGCTGCGATAGACGACGTAGGCTGCTGCAGCACTGTAGCCAATCAGCGCTCCCGAAGAGCCGAACAGGCTGTAGCGGGCAGGTGACAGTGTCGACATCACTGGCCCGCCGCCAGACGAGAAGATGGCCGGCGGCAAATCCAGCTGAATGGACCCGAGTAGACCTGCAATAGGTCGTATGAAACGGGCCGCCAGAGCGAAGCCGAGTAGCAGCCAGTAACCGGCGAGTGCCCAGTGAAGGGGCAGGCCATCGCCAGGCGCAATGGCAGCGGGCCGTGCCGAGCCCCGATAGCGCGGCCAGCGAGCCACCAACCACGCGGCCATAAGCCCAGAGAGTGCTGCCGCAAACGCCGCCAGGTTCCACAGCGCCAGGCGGGCAACCAGCCATTGTGCACCGGCCATTACCCCGCCCACAAGACCGACGGCCGGAGCGCTCCGCCTGACCGCCGGCCAGCCGTCGTGCACGTAGGCCACCGCCAGCCCGCAGGCCAAACAGACGGCACCCAGCATGATGGCCGATGCCGGTGCCAGCTGAGATGCCGGCAGGCCAGTGACCCCGGCCATGGCGGCGATAGACGAACCGAGGCTGCCGAAAGTCACCGCCCAGGCGTGGCCCACGGCCGTAGCAACCACACTCTCCAAGACCGGAAAGCCCAGGGCCAGCAGCAACGGCGCAACCACCGCAATCGGGACACCAAAGCCCGTGACGCCTTGCACCAGGGCGGCAAAGACCCAAGCCAGGACGAGCAGCTGGAGCGTAGCATCAGCTGTCAGTCGCGCGACCAGCTGGGTCAGCGTTCCCAGAGCGCCCGCTTCGGCGATGACGTGCGATAGACCGAAGGCCGACCAGATGATGGCCAGGACTTCCAGGCTGGCGAACACGCCCCTGAGCTGGGCATCCAGCAGGTCCGCCGCGCCGGTAGCGTAAGGGCCAGTGGCAATCGCTAGGGCGCTGAGCCAGCCCACCAAGGCGGCCCGTGGCCCGCTCCAGCGGGCTCCAGCCATCAGCGCCAGCACCACCACCAGGGGCAGCGCAGCCAGCAGGATCACGGCCTGCCGGAGTCACTTGCCGGGCGCTCGAGCCAGAGAGGCGTCATCCGCCGGTCGCGTCGGGGACGAAACGCACTTCGAACAGCTTGGGCCAGAGCTTGCCGGTTATCAGGAAGGTGTCGGCATTTGCATCGTAGGCGATGCCATTGAGCACATCGGCCAAGGCGGCTTCCCGAGGGGACAGCAGTCCAGACGCGTCGATCGTGGCTACCACCTGGCCACGGCGGCGGTCAAGGCGCACGATCTCGTCCGTCTGCCACACGTTGGCGTAGACTTCGTCACCCACGCACTCCAGCTCGTTCAAGCGCGTCACGGGCGTTCCCGCGCGGGTGACCTCGACCTTGTCGATCAGAGCGAAGGTCGAAGCATCGTGCAGCAGCAGGTTGGAACTGCCGTCGCTGCGAACTAAGAGGCGACCGTCATAGCACAGGCCCCACCCCTCGCCGTCATAGGTCAGCTCACGACGTAGCTCCAGCCCAGGGCGGCCGTACTCCCGGGCCACGCCCTCGCGCCAGGTCAGCTGCACCAGCCGGTCTTCGACCAAGGCCAGACCCTCGCCGAAAAGCTCGGGTGGCAGCGCCACCTGCTCCAGGACCGTCCCGCTATGAGGATCTACGCGCCGCAGACCGGACTGGCCATAGAGGCCGGTGCTTTCAAAGAGCTGGCCGTGGTCCCAAACCAGCCCCTGGGTGAAGGCCGTTGGATCATGCGGCCGAACGCTGAGCACCTCGACTTTGAGCCGTACCGGCTCGACCCTGACAGGCGGCGTGACCTGCGGCGTCACCAGCCGCGGCTCTCGCTCTCCGGTGGCCAACATTGGCCCGCCCGTTGACCGGGTGCAGCTGCAGAGTGATAGCATGGCGAAGACCAGACTCATACCCAAGCCTGACCCACGGCAGCGGTTGGTCAAGGATGCCGAGAGTACTTGCCGCCTCTCGCCGCGTATTGTCCAGGACATGCTCATCGGGCGCAATGTAGAAGAGGCCGCGTCGCCGGTCAAGGCGACAGCAGCCCGGACCAACAAAGCAAGGAGGAGGGCTCATCGCCCCCCTCCTCAGCGTGGCCGCCGACTCCGATCAAGCGTTCTGGCTGCCAGGCTCACTACCCGGATTCACCTGCTGCTCGGGCGTAACCGAAGGCGACTCAAGACCCGGTAGCTCGCCACCTGGCCCCCAAGGGCCGCCGAAGCCATGCCGCCCGCCGCGCATACCATGCGCGAAGCCAGGCCCACGTGGCGTGTAGCCATTCTCAATGCCCTGCAACAGCCAGTCCGCCTGTTCCTGCGTCATCTCGCCCGCTTCTACTGCCTGTCGCACGCGCTCCTTGGCTAGCGCCTTGTGCAGCGCATCGGCGTCCATACCTCGGGCCTGGGCGATCTCCGTGGGCGTTTTGCCGGCCTTCAGTTCGGCAGCCAGCTCGTCAGTGGTCATGCCCAGGACCTTGGCCAAGAGTTCCTGCTCGCGCACCGCCGCAGCCAGCCAGTCGCCACGACATCGTGGCCCCTGCAGCCCACCGCGCCCGCCACCAAACGGCCACCGGCGCAGCAGGCGATCAGCTTGCTGCTCAGTGAGCTGACCGCTCTTGGCCGCCTCGGCTACGACTTCCTGACGGGCCTCGGTGATGGCCTTGTCCAGCTCAGCCCGCTCCACCCCCAACTTGCCCGCCACCTTATTCCATAGTTGTTCAACGATCTGGCTTATGGGACGAGCTGGCGCAGTGGGCGTGGCTTCCTGAGCAACCACTGCCTTACCGATCAAACATACGCTCGCCCCCGCGATGATCACCGCCGCGAGTAGGACCAGCGAACGCTTTCTCATGCTGACCTCCATTTTCATGTCACGGACAACCTCGTGTTGCGTGGCTCTAGTATGCCGCGCGATTATGGAGATCTCGTGCAGACTTCGTTGGCGTTCTGTGAGAACACCGCCAGCGTGTCGTGGCTGAGCGGCTCGCTCGGCGCGAGCGCCTGGCCAGACGCCATGTCGAGTCAAGTGAAAACGTTACCGAGGGCGTGATCGAGCGAACGCTTGACGGGCCCTTGACCACCCGCTAGCATGCCTTCTGTGAGGGGCCTGACGCGACTGCGGCCGCAGCGCGCCAGCACTGGGCCGCGGGCTGTGCTGCTGGTGGCCTCGGGTCTGGTGGTGCTCAGCACTGCTGTGGCCGTCTGGGTTGGGCCGGCAGCCGGCATCCTTCTCGTCCCGGCGGCGCTGATCGTCCCGCTGCTATTGGCACGGGTGGAGCTGCTACTGGCCGCCCTGGTCGCGGTCATCACCCTTCTGCCCTTCGGCGCCGTGCCTCTGGGTCTAGGTTTCAACCCCACCTTCCTCGATCTGGCACTTCTCGGCCTTTACGCTGTCACGGCCATCCAGCTGGCGATTCGAGCACGACCAGCGCGGCTACGCCTGCCCAACCGCTGGCCGGCAGCCATCTTCGTCGGTCTGCTGATCGTTGCTTTGCTGGCTGGTCTCGCCCAAGGCTTGCCGGCCAAGAACCAACTTCGCACTTTCGGCGAACTCGTGCTGGCCGCGGGCCTCTTTTTCCTCCTCGACTTGCTCCTACCGGCTCGCCGCGGCTTGCGACGACTCTACTGGCTGCTGGTGACACTGGGTGCCGTGGCGGCCGCCATGGGAATCGCTCTCTACTTGCTGCCACAGGGCCTGCAGATCCGGTTGCTCTCAATGTTGCGGTGGGTTGCCTATCCCAGCGGCCCAGGAGTGCTGCGCTTCATCAACGACGATCCCTCACGGCTGCAACGCGCCACGGGAACCGCCATAGATCCGAACTCCTTCGGCGGTCTCTTGGCGGTGGTGATAGCCCTGTTGCTGCCGCAACTGGTCTCCAGCAGGCCGTTTGTGCCGCGCTGGCTCGGCTGGAGCACGGCCAGCGTGATGGTTGGCGCACTCCTGGCCACTGTGTCCCGCGGGTCGTTGTTGGGCATGTTGGCCGGCGCCGGCCTTGTGACCGCTCTGCGCCGGCCGCGGTGGCTGGCGGCTGTCGCCGTCCTGGCCACCAGTGCCCTCTTCGCCGCCCGCCTGATTCCCTGGAGTGCCTCCTACTTACAGCACTTTGCCGCCGGCCTGGCCTTTGCCGACCGGGCTACCCAGATGCGCATTGGCGAGTATCGGGACGCCCTTACGCTCATCCAGCGCTACCCCTGGCTTGGCGTTGGCTTCGGTGACGTGCGGGATGTCGACCTCTATCGCGGCGTTTCGAGCCTCTACCTGATCGTGGCTGAGTCCATGGGACTTGTTGGCCTTGGCGGTTTTCTCACGTTGGTCGCCGCCGTATTGTGGCGAGCGGCACGCTCCTGGAGGCTCAGTCAGAACGAAGAGGTCGGCGACATGCTGCTCGGCTGCCAGGCAGCCCTGGCTGCTGTCTTGGTGAGCGGGGTCTTCGATCACTACTTCTTCACCTACCCCCACGCCTTCGCCTTGCTGTGGCTGCTCATCGGGATGGCCATGGCGCTGGCGTACCTCGCGGCTGACCGGACCGGGGACACAGAAAGGAGCCGAGTCTGCCCCTGACTCGGCCCCTTCCTGCAAGGAGGAGGAGATTGTTGAGGTGTGGGCAAGCCCTTCTGGCTTGCCTACACTATGGACGCTCTTAGTATAGCACGTCTTACCCGATCCCGACAGCCCTTAGACATCTAGAACGACCGGCAAGACCATCGGTCGTCTGCGGGTGCGGGCGTGGATGTAACGGCCCAGCTCGTCGCGCACGCGATCAGCCAAAAGGTCGTGGGCGCCGTGCGCCTGGGCCACCAGTTCTTCCAGGCGCTCCCGCATCCCCTCCAGAATCTCACCGGATTCAGGTTCGTAGACGAAGCCTCGGGTGAGCACTTCTGGCGGACGCGCCAGTTCGTGACTGGCGGCATCGACCGCCAGAACCACCACCACAAAGCCATCGCGCGCCAGGTGGTGGCGGTCGCGGAGCACAACCTGGCCCACATCACCAACCCCCAGGCCATCAACGTAGACATAGCCGCCTGGCACAGTCTCCCCCAGGTGGACCGAGGCGCCATCAAGCTCGAGGACCTGACCGTTCTCCAGGATGAACACGTTCTGGGCTGGCATGCCTAGTTCTTTTGCCAGCTCGGCATGCAAGACCAACATCCGGTATTCGCCGCCAATCGGCATAAAATACCGGGGCGCCACCAGGCGCAGCATCAGCTTCAGTTCCTCGCGGCTGGCGTGTCCAGACACATGTACGGGCGCAAGCGCCTGGTACACCACCCGAGCACCGCGCCGGAACAGGTTGTCGAGGGTGCGGTGAACCAGCTCTTCGTGACCCGGGATGGGTGAGGCCGAGAGCACCACCGTGTCGCCCGGTTTGAGGCTGACATCGCGGTGGGCGTCGTTGGCCATGCGGACCAGAGCGGAGGTCGGCTCGCCCTGGGTCCCGGTGCAACAGATTGCCACCTGCGAGTCGGGCAGCCGATCCAGTTCACGCACCTTGATCAACTGGCCCTCGCTGACCTGCAGATAGCCTAGGTTGATGGCCATGGCAGTGTTCTGCTCGAGGGAGCGGCCCACAATGCCCACTTTGCGGCCGAATCGGGCAGCCACGTTGAACACCTCCTGAACCCGCGACAGGTTAGAGGCGAATGTGGCCACGATGATTCTCCCCGGCGCTCGCTCGAACACCTGGGTGAAGGCCTCGCGGACAATGGTCTCCGAAGGCGTGTGGCCCGGGCGTTCGGCGTTGGTGCTGTCGGAGAGGAGCAGCAGCACCCCCTCCCGGCCCAGGTCGGCCAGGCGGTGCAAGTCGGTCAACTGGCCATCCACCGGTGACAGATCGAACTTGAACTCGCCGGTGTGCACGATGCGCCCAACGGGCGTCTGGATTGCATAGCCCACGGCATCGGGTATCGAGTGGCTCACCCGAAAGGGCTCGACGCTGAAGGGCCCGAGCTCCATGGTCTCGCCAGGACAGATACTGCGCAGCTCGACGCGGTCCAACAGACCGTGTTCTTTCAGCCGTACCTCAATCAAACCCCTGGTCAAGGGCGTAGCCAGGATGGGCGCCGGTACGTCGGTCAAAGCGTATGGCAGGCCGCCAATGTGATCCTCGTGGCCGTGCGTCACCAGGTAGGCCAGCACGTTCTGGGCACGTTCGGCCAGATAGGCGAAGTTGGGCACCACCAGATCCACCCCCGGCATATCACTCTGGGGGAACATTAGACCACAATCGATGGCCAGGATCTGCTGGTCAAACTCGATGGCCGTCAGGTTGCGGCCGACCTCTCCCAGGCCTCCCAGGGGGATGATGCGCACCGGCTTCGGCGGCCGAGTGGGACCAGCGCTCGGCCTCGAGGGGGCTGCAGCCCGACCAGGTTTTGCTCCTACCGCTCTATCTCCCTGGCGTTCCATGGCTCGAATCGCCGAAAGTTGGCGCCTGCAAAAGGGGATCTCTTCCTCAGAACAAACTGAGCTGTCGTGTCTCAGGCGGCTTGGGCGGCACCTCAACGCCCGGCTCAGCAGCGTCCAGCGCTCGGCGTAGTGCCTGGAAGTCGGTTTGCAGGTGCGGCCGCCAATCGCCACGATGTAAGGCTGCCGCCGGATGGATCAGCGGCACCAGGATGCGGTCGCCCAGCCGGTGAAGGCGCCCGTGAGCCTGGCCAATGCGTAGTCCGGGCAGGAACTGCTCCATGGCGAAGCGGCCCAGGAGGCCGATCACTCTCGGGTTGACCAGCGCCAGTTGGCGGTCCAGAAAGGGCCGGCAGGCGGCAATCTCCTCGGGCAAGGGATCCCGATTCTCCGGTGGACGATGTTTGATCACGTTGGTGATGAACACCTCATCGCGCCGCAAGCCAATGCCGAGCAGGAGCTCTTCGAGCAGCTTGCCGGCCGCCCCGACGAACGGCCGGGCCAGCCGGTCTTCGTGGAAGCCCGGGGCCTCGCCAATCAGCATCAGTTGAGCCGTCACCGGACCTTCGCCCGGTACCGCCCGCGTTGCGCTGCGGTACAAGACACAGGCCCGGCAAGCAGCGACCTCACTGGCAATACCAGCCAGGGACTGGCTGACCGCTGCTGCGTCATCCCCCATGGCTGTGCTCCATACACTCAGCGGCTATCCTGACCATGGCCACAAACCCGGCAGCGTCAAGGGATGCGCCACCGACCAGACAGCCGTCGATGTCAGGCCGAGATAGGTAGAGCGCCACATTGGCCGGGTTCACCGAACCGCCGTAGAGCAGGCGGACCGCTTCGGCCGAGTCAGCATGCACCTGGTCGCCCAACTCCGACCTGATCAGCGTCATCACCCGCTGCGCCTCAATCGGGTCACATGCCCGACCAGTGCCGATGGCCCACACCGGCTCATAGGCCACGATCAGCCGCGCCACCTCGGCCGGATCGAGGCCATCCACTGCTACTGCCAGCTGTCGGCGCACTACGCGATCGGTCTCGCCAGCCTCCCTTTGGGGCTCGGTTTCGCCCAGGCACACGATGGGCACCAGGCCATGGTCGAAGGCGGCGTGTACCTTGCGGTGCACATCCTCGTCGGTCTCGCCAAACACGTGGCGACGCTCGGAGTGGCCGACGATAACATGACTGGCCCACTCGCGAACCATGAGCGGGCTCACCTCGCCCGTGAAAGCTCCGGCCTCAGCCCAGTGCATGTTCTGGGCGGCTAGCGCCACCCGCGATGCGCTCACTGCTTCGGCTACTGCCGCCAGCGCGGTGAAAGGCGGCGCCACCAAAACCTCCACACCGTCAAAGGCCGAAGTCCCCGCGGCAACCATGGCGGCCAGTTGCCGCGCTTCGGCCACTGTACCGTGCATTTTCCAATTGCCAGCCATCACCGGCATGCGCAAATCAAACTCCTCTGCTCGCCATGACTGCCAGCGGCGCTGCGCGACCTCCGCCTGGCAAGAACTCGACCAACGGATTGACCGGCCTGACCGAGTATAGGCGAAACCACTCGCGACCGCCAGGAGGCCTATACTTGCTGTCGTTCAGGGTTCGCGGCAGGGGCGCAAGAAGCCAGGTCAGGCCACAGCTGCCTTCGCCGAGGTACCGCGTCCAGAGCCATGCTGGAAATCATCACCGTCGATCCGCAGCAACCGGATGCCGGTGCCATCGCACGCGCCGCCCAGGTGCTGCGCAGCGGCGGTCTGGTGGCTTTTCCCACCGAGACAGTCTATGGGCTGGGAGTCGACGCCTTCCAGACCGCTGCCGTCCGTCGGCTGTTCGCCGTCAAGGGCCGGCCGGCCTATGACCCGCTCATCGTGCATCTGGCGGCGCCGGCCGAGTTGTCGCGGGTCGCCTCCGAAGTACCCCCCGTCGCGCGGCGCTTGGCCGAGGCCTTCTGGCCCGGCCCGTTGTCGCTGGTGGTACCGCGGTTGCCCGAGCTGCCAACCGAGGTCACCGCCGGTCTGGATACGGTGGCCGTTCGAGCGCCCAGTCATCCCGTCGCCCTGGCCCTGTTGAGGACTGCCGACCGGCCGATCGCGGCACCTAGCGCTAACCTCTTCGGCCACGTCAGCCCGACGACGGCGGCACACGTGTTGGCCGACCTGGGCCAGCGCATCGACCTCCTCCTCGATGCCGGACCGACGCCAATCGGAATCGAATCCACGGTCGTAGATTGCACCGTAGATCCGCCGCTCATCCTGCGGCCGGGTGGCCTGAGCCTGGAGCGCCTGGCCACCGCGGTCCCCAGCATCCGCCTGGCCACGGCCGCAACCGAGCCCGATGAGCAGGTAAGCGCGACCCATCAGCCCACCGCCAAAGCTGCGGCCCATGCCGAGCATAAAGTTGGCCACCGGGCGCCGGGCCAGACGCCGCGCCACTATGCGCCCCGGGCGCGCGTAGTGCTCATCCGCGGGCCGGCATCGGCCGTTGCCTGGGTCTTGTGCCAGGCCGCCCAAAGGCTGGTGAGTTGCGGTAGAGGCCCAGTCGGGCTTGTGGTGAGTGGCGATCGGCCCTCAATAACGGCAGATCAGCCTCAGGGCGTCCTGCTGCGGCCACTGGCTCGCCCAGGTGCGCTTGAGGCCGCCGGCCGCGCACTGTACGCCACGCTTCGCGAGCTGGACCAGGCCGGGGCAGACGTCATCCTGGCTAGCGCTTTAGCTCCCCAGGGCCTAGGCCTGGCCATCAACGACCGCCTTGCCCGGGCGGCTGCAGGGCGCATCGTCGATGTCGGCGATGACCCTGAAGCAGCCGTGGCAGCAGTCATCCGCCACGCCACGGCTGGCGATCAGGCGGTCTAAGCGAACGCCTCGGTATTCGGCCCGCTCTCAGTCCGACGCCGTCGGTCGGGTACCCAGCTTCACCGCCTCGCGAATCTGTTCGCCGTTGCGCAGCACCGTAAGCTCGATGGTCTGACCAGGCTTTGTCTCAAGGGCGATGTAGGTCAGCAGATCGTCAAAGGAATTCACAGGTCGGCCATCCACCGCAACAACCACATCGCCCCCCAGCGGGATCACCTCAGCCTGGCCAAAGGGGATGATCTGCAGACCGCTGGGCCCCGAGGAGGCCGCCGCGGCGAGTTGCTCGGCGTTCTCGGGCGGGACCAACTTGCCGTCCGAAGGCCCGCCTTTTACCACGCCACTTATGTAAGCCCCCCGCGTGTCCTTCAGGTCGTTGGCCTTGGCAATCTCCAGTGTGATGTCACGCGCACCGGTAACACCCAAGTACGCCCAGTCGTGACGCCCTTGGCGAATCAGATCCGGCACCACCAGGTTGATGACCGAGGCCGGAATGGCAAAGCCGACGCCCGAGTTGGCAGGCACTCCAGTGGTGTTCCCGGTGTTGATCTGCGCATTCACGCCGATCACCTGGCCAGACAAGTCAAGGAGTGGCCCGCCGGAGTTCCCCGGATTGATCGCCGCGTCCGTCTGGATTGCCTGCGGTATTGAGAATTGGGTGGCGCCACTGGGAATCACCCTTCCCAAGGCACTGACAATCCCGTAGGTCATTGTCTGGGCATTGCCGAACGGGTTGCCGATGGCCACCACCGGTTGGCCAACTCGGAGTGACTCGAAGCGGCGCAGCACGGCCAGCGGCCTTGCCGTCGCCGGCATGTCCTCCACCGCTACGACCGCGAGATCAGAGAACTCGTCGCTGGCCAGAACCTTGCCCTCGCGTCGCTGGCCGTCGTGAAACACGATTTCCAGCGAGTCCGCGTTGCTCACCACGTGGCGGTTCGTCACAATGTGCCGCGCGTCGTAGACGAACCCTGAGCCACTCCCGGACTGCGAGAACTCGCCGCGGCCAAAAGGTGAACGGACCCGCACCTTGACTTCGATGCTCACTACGCCCGGTGACGCCTGCTCGTACAGCGTCACCAGGTCGAGAGTCCCGCCAGGCGACGCGAATGGGACTAGGGCGGCGGGCTGATCAGCTGCTTCAGCGCGCTCTGCTCTCTGCGTCTCGCCTGGCTCTGCAGCCCGAGGTTCGGTCGAGGTAATCAAAGCGGCACTAACCTTCGGCAGCTGCACGCTGAACTGCACGCGCGGAGAGAGCCCCAGTCCCCGCACCAACAATACGGCTGCCACCGCCGCCGAGGCCACGACAGCCAGGCAGCCCAAGACCAAGACCGTCACAATGAGCCGTCGTTCACTTCGGTTCATCACGATACCTCCCGCCACGCGCGGCCTTTACGCCCGCGTGGTCAATTCTAATCCCGCTTCCGACTGCTTGCCCAGTAGACTCGCCGGGGCCGCCACTCAGACTGGCTTGGCTGAACTCTGGCGCCGGCCCGTGGGCGGCTGACACCTCGGTCGCTAGCCAGCGGTCGGGCCCGCCTGCCGGCTTGCCCCAAACCGGTCTTGCGGGCCCGATCGCGCTGCACGTTACCAGGGGGTGCAGGTACACTTTGGGGAGGAGGGTGTGTTCTCGGCCAAAGTGTGCCCGCCCGTCCTTAGACGCCACTGAGAGCGCGCCGAGAACCAGCTGAAGATGGCGGCCTGACCCGCACAGCGGGACGGAGACAAAGCGAGGACCGCGGCGCGGCTCGTGGCGCTGCCAGGCCATGATCCTGGCGCCTGCTCGGGTTATAATGGCCCCCGCCAGCAGTCGACGCATCGCGGTGACAGGCGGGGCTGCCGGAGGCCGCAGCAGCGCCTGGCAGGGGTGGCCAAACGCGCCCGGACAGCAGTTCAGGCGCCAGCTGACACACGATTTGCGAAGTCCGTGCACCACCAGAAGAGGGCCAGACATGGGCGCAGACGTACCACTGGGCAAGTATGTGGGCTGCATGGTTGGAGCGGCCTTGGGGGACACGCTTGGTAAGCTGACGGAGTTCATTGAGTACGAGAGCATTCGCCACCACTTCGGCCCTGAGGGCATCACTGAACCACCGCCCCAGGCGCTGTACACCGATGACACCCAGCTGGCAATGGCCACGGCCCGTGCTCTCGTCTCCACGGGCGACCAGGTTCTGCCGCGCCTGGTCGAAAGCGTGTGCGACCAGTATCTGGCCTGGCTGACGAAGCAGGACTTTCCGGCGCACCGCCGGGCGCCGGGGGTCGCCATCATGGAGGCTCTGGGCCGGCTGAAGAAGGGCATGCCATATTCAGCGGCAGCGGACGGTTCAGCCAACGAGTCCATTGTCGCCACCCGCAGTTTCCCGGTGGCACTGCGCTACTTCAACGATCCACAGAAGATCATCGAGACGGCGGCGGAGATCAGCCGCATCACCCACGGCCACCCAGCGGCCATCTCGTCAGGCGCGGCAACCGCCCTGCTGGTGAACTTCGCCCTGGCCGGTCTGCCGATCGAGGAGTGGCAACGCAAGGCTGAGCTGTTGCTGAAGCGCTGGTCTCCCGATTCGCCCCGGCAGGCGCTGGAAGCCATCAGGACCGCCTTCATGACCATCGACTGGGATCCGGAGGACGCGATGCTCGAGCAGTTCCGGGCCCGGCCAGGTTACGGAGGTGGCTGGACGGCCGACGAGGCCCTGGGCATTGGCCTGTGGTGTTTCCTGCACCATCCGGAGGACTACGTGGCCAGCGTGAGGCTAGGGGCCAACGCCTTTGGCGACAGCGACACCGACGGCATCGCCACCATCGCCGGCGCTTTGACCGGCGCCTACAACGGTCTGGCCGTCATACCACCAGACTGGGTGACTCGACTGGAGGATGGCGAAGCCATCCAGTCCCTGGCAGCCGAGCTGTACCAGCTACGGATGTCGGAGCTCGCCGCCTAGCACATGGACCGCATCGCTCGTCGAGTCGTGGCCACTGCCGCCGGTGCATCCCTGGCACTGGTCGCCGGCACCCATCAGCCAGTGGCGGCCGGGACATGCGATCTATTCACCGACAAGACGGTCGTGCCCGCGGTAGTGAACTTGGGCGACGAAGTGACTATTACCCTTACATTGGACGGTCGCTGCCCGCCCCAGACCGAAGTGACCGCCGCCGACATTGTGCTGGCCCTGGATCGGTCGGCTTCGCAGCGCGACAACGGAACATGGGAGCCGACGAAGGCGGCGGCCGCTGCGTTTCTGGAGCAGATCGACTTTGGCCGGCACCAAGTGGCACTACTCACCTTCGGGGCAGGTCTGCCGCTCGTGCGCCCAGACGTCGAATTCCACCAGCGTCTCAGTCATGACGGGGCGGCGCTGAAGGCAGCGCTGGCCGCCCTGGAGCCGCCCCCTAGTATCACCTTTGCCACCAACATCACGGCTGCCATCAACGCCGCACAGCAGGAGCTGACCAGCTCTCGCCACCGGCCCGATGCGCGGGCCGTGCTGGTGCTGCTCTCCGATGGTGCCCACAATGCTCCGGGCACCGAGCCACCCCCGTCTGCCGCCCAGCGCGCTAAATCGGCCGGTACCCTGATCGTGACCATCGGCCTGGCCGTCGATGACACGGCGGCAGCAACGCTACGAGCGGTGGCAAGTCGACCCGATCTCTACTTCCCATCTCCCGACGCCGCCGAGCTGGCAGCCGTTCTGGTGGAAATCGCCGGCCGGCTGGTCAGCGGCGGTATCACGTCATTGCGGGTGGTGGACATGCTACCGCCCGAGGTCGAGCTCTTGACGAACTCGGTGTCGCCGGCGCCGGCTTCGCTAAGTGGCAACACCATCACCTGGCTCATCTCAGCTCTGGAAGCAAGCGGCTGGACAGCTCGTTACAACGTCAAGCCGCTGATCGTTGGCGCATACAGCGCCAACAAGCTGGCCTACGTGGACTACCTGGATGCCGACGGCTCGATGGCCAGCCGGCCCTTCCCCTTGCCGCTCTTGACGGTGAGGGCGCCGGCAACTCCTTCCCCACCGGAGCAGCATCGCCTGGCGCTACCTTTCCTGTGGCAACGCTACTGCCGGCTGCCACGCCCCGCCGATGTTGTCCTGGTCCTGGACACCTCGAGCAGCATGTGGGGCGAGAAGCTGACCCGAGCCCGGGACGCGGCGCGGGAGTTTGTGTCGCTCATGGCTTTGCCACCCTCGCAGGTGAGCATCGTGGTCTTCAACCGCGAGGCCAGCCTGGTCCAGACCCTGACCTCGGACCACAGGGCGTTGTTAGAGCATCTGGACCGCCTGCCACGGGGCGAGGGTTCGCGGCTCGATCTCGGTCTCGAGACGGCCATCCGGGAGCTCGTTGGCCCGCGCCATGTTGGCCAACACGTCCCGGCAGTGATCCTGCTGACCGACGGTCGCCAGGTGGGAGCCCCAGACGAGGCTGTGCTCAACGCCGCCGCCGAGGCCCGTCGACAGGGCATCGTGGTGTTCACCATCGGCATCGGCAGCGACGTGGATGGCCAGTTGCTGATGCTGGTGGCCGGCACGCCAGAACGCTACTTCCCCGTTGGCTTGCCAGCTGATCTGATAAAGATCTACCGGGCTATCGCCGGCGATTTGCCATGCATCGACGCTCCTTAGCCTGGCGTGGGCGGAGGCTTGAATCGGGGCTTCCATAGGCCTGGAGTCGGCCTAAAGATCATCACTGGCTGCGCGCTCCCACCAGCCAGCCAACAACAGCCCCGTTTAGTCCACGGCCACCAGTGGAGCTCGCGCCCTCCGGGCGCGCAGCCACTCCACCAACATGGGCATCAGGGATATCAGGATGATGACCACGATGGCAATCTCGAAGTGCTGGCGGACGACGGGAATGTTCCCGAAGTAGTAGCCGAGAATCAGGAAGAGCCCCACCCAGGTGATTCCCCCAACTACGTTATAGGTAAGGAAGTAGCGATAGGACATTTCACCGACGCCGGCAACAAACGGCGCGAAGGTACGCACAATGGGCACAAAGCGGGCCAGGAAGATCGTCTTGCCTCCATGCTTCTCGAAGAAGGCGTGTGTCCGATCGATATACTCCTTCCGAACGAAGCGCACCTGACCACTGTAAGCCCGAACCCCAACCTTGTGGCCAATCCAGTAGTTGACCGAGTCGCCTAGAATGGCGGCAGCAGTCATGAGAACAAACAGCAGCCAGAGCTTGAGCCCACTGGAGGGAATGGCGGCGAAGGTTCCGGCAGCGAAGATGAGCGAGTCACCGGGCAGAAACGGCGTGACCACGAAGCCAGTCTCGGCGAAAATCACGGCAAACAGGATACCGTGGGTCAGAGGGCCGTATTGCTGGATTAGGGCAGCCAGGTGCTGGTCAAGATGAAGAAAGAAATCGATCGCCGCGCTAATGAATTCCACTTCGCCTCTCCGGTGAGTCGTTGGGTTGCCTGCCCGGTGACGAAGGACGGCCGGGCCAACCCCCTCATGGTAGCGCAACCGGGGCTCGAACGGCGCACTGGCGGTATCCCCTTCCCCGGCCGCCGCGCGCGTGAAAGGCGCATGCCACCATTTAGTGCCCGGCTGCCACGGCCAGGACCTGCTGCCGCGCGTATAGAGGAGGCCCAATGTCTGCCGGCCAACATGTCATCATCCTGACGACTTTGCCCGACCGGGCTGCCGCGCTGGAGCTCGCCCAGCGGCTGGTAGCCAAGCAGCTCGCTGGCTGTGTGCAGGTGCTGGGCCCCATCCTGAGCCACTATGTCTGGCGGGGCCGCCCCGAAACGGCCGAGGAATGGCTTTGCCTGGTCAAAACCCGGGCTGACGCCTATGAGCGCGCGGCCGCGGCGATTGAAACTGACCACCCGTATGACACACCCGAAATCTTGGTCTTGCCGGTGGTGGCCGGAAGCGCAAGTTACCTGGCGTGGCTGGATGAGACCGTCGGCGGTTCGGCAACTGGCGGCGGACCCTAGCAGGGCCCGGCTGGTGGCTCGGGGGCCGACGGCGGTCCGTTGACCAGCCTGTGGTATTCCGCCAGCCAGGTGCGCACCTCTTCCGCCCGACGCAGCCGTTCTCGCTCTTCCCGCCGCCGCCGCTGCTCGTCGATTCGGGCGAAGATCTCCTGCTGCACGTTTAGCGGACTATGGACGTAATCAAAGGTGAAGCTACCGGTCTCGGCAGCCGTTTGGATCTCGACGTGCCCGTAGTTCAACAGCCGTGCCCAGGGGTTGGGCACCCAAAAGCGGATGTCCTGGACCTGACTTAGCTGCGCCTGCCGCCGGTGCTCGAAAAAGCCGAGGGGCCGGCGCTCGACGTCGACGACGTGTTCGTCGGTCAGCTGATAGACATCATTGCGCCAGTCTTCGAAACGCCATGCCAGCAGGCCCAGCGTGGCCAGTAGCAGACTACCAATGGCCAGCACTGGCCGGGGGCGCTCCCGAGGCGATGGTCCGCCACGCCATGGTGAGCCAAGGAGATAGAGCATGGCACCAGTCAAGAGCACGGCTGCCAGCAGCGCAACGAAGGTCTGCCGGAACAGCACCCACCAGTGCTTGCGCCAGGTAACCACCGGGCCATTCTGGCAGCGCAGCTTGGGTAGAGGCCAGGAGAGGGCCGCAATTGCCAGGCCCCAAACCCGAGCCCACCTGCCCATGGCAGGTTCCAAGCCCGGCAATGCCAGCACGTCCTCGCTGGCGTCGTCCAGCCAGTCAGGAGAGACCACCTGCGACTGAGGCGTTCCGCCCAGCAGCTCGCGCACCTGGTCGGCCACCCAAAGGCGATAGCGCTGGCGATCGAAATCCCGGGACTGCGCCATCAGGTCGAACACCACAGCCCGCACGCGTTCAGGGGAAGCCATGCGCCTCAGGCGCAGCTCGCCGCGGGTGCTCGCCGTCTGAATCACCACGTCGCCGTAGCCGAGCAACCGCGAGGCCAGACTGGGTCGGAGGATCTGGATATCCTGTATTGTTGCCAGCGGGGCCTCATGTCGCCGGGCATCGATGAGGGGCGTGCGCTCGACATGGATCAATCGCCGGTCGGTCACTACGAGGTAGTCGTGGTAGTAGTCCAGGAAGACCCACGCCGCCGCCAGAACGGGAACGCCCAGCACCAGAAGACCGAGAGCCAGAATGGCCACCCGCGAGGACAGGAACGGCGCCGCGAACCAGGCGGCCGCAGCCAGGCCGCCGAGCACCAGCACGGGCAGCAGCAAGGCCCGCAATAGGTCCGCCGGATGGCGGCGGAAGAGCGCCATCGTGTGCTCACCGCGCACCGCACCCGCCTCTGGCGGTAGGGCCAGGCCCTGCCGGATCTCGTCGGGTAGGACCAATCGGTCCACTAGCTGCGGCCGCTGACGGATCCAGTCCCACAATTCGACGCCATCAGCATGCAGGAAGGTGGTAGCCATGAGCGTGCGCACCCGCGTATCTCGCGCCGTCCCCAGAAACACCCCGCGCTGACCGATGACGGTGCCGTAGCCGCGGGTGACTTCGAGCGCAGCGGCTGGCCGGAGTTCAGCCGGTCCGATGCTCACGCCACCGCTGATGACGACCCACAGAGAGCCGTCAACCTGATCCGGCTCGGCAATCACCTGGCCAGCTCCATGCTCGACGACCGCGAACAAGCCTGCCAGATCGGCCAACTCCTGCGGTTCCAGCAGGCTGAAAAGCTCAGTCGCCGCTAGATGCGACGCGATCTCGGGCCGGGCCAGCGGCCCGCCAGACTCACTCATGACCCGCTCACAATGTTGCCTTCAACAGCCGGGCGATGCTGAGGTTCATGCCTGGCACACTGGCCAGCTCCTCGATGGACGCGCCGCGAATGCGCTCTAGTGAGCCAAAGTGGGCCAACAGGGCCCGTCGCCGCCTGGGTCCAATCCCAGGCACGGCGTCAAGCGACGATCTCAGGCTGCCCTGGCCCCGGATCTTGCGGTGATAGGCGATGGCAAAACGATGGGCCTCATCACGAATCCGCTGGATAAGCTGCAGAGCATCGCTATCCCGCGCCAGGACAACCGGTCCCGGCTCGTCCGGCCGATAGAGCTCCTCATGGCGCTTGGCCAGGGCCACGATGGGGATCTCGTCCAGGCCCAGCTGCTGCAAGACCTGGCGGGCGACACCCAGCTGTCCCTTGCCCCCATCCAGGACCACGAGGTCAGGTGCCTTGTCGAACGACCCTGGAACTGACACGGCACCGCCGCTCTCGCCACACGCCTCGCGGTGCCGTAGCAGGCGCTGGAAGCGGCGCAGGAGCACCTCCTTCATGGCCGCGTAGTCGTCGCCCGGCAGGGCCGCTCGGACGCGGAAGTGCCGATAGTCGGCCTTGCATGGCTGTCCCACCTGGAAAACGACCATGGCACCCACAGTGTCGCTGCCCTGGAGATTGGAGATGTCGTAGCATTCGATGCGCTGCGGCGCCTGAGCCAATCCCAGCACATTCTGCAGCTCGGCGAGGGCGGCTAGTGATCGGTCGCCCTCTTCGAGGCCGTAGGAGGCCTTGAAGGCTCGCAGCGCCTCGACAGCGTTGAGAGCGGCTACCTCTAGCAGCTGGCGCTTGGCGCCGCGACGAGGCACCGTGAGGCGCACTCGGCTGCCGCGCCGCGTCGCCAGCCAGCGCTCGACCAGAGGAGCCTGGGCCGGCCCCTCCGGCAGCACGATCTCGCCTGGAATCGGTGTCGCCTCGTCGTAGAACTGGGTGATGAACGAAGCCAACACTTCGCCATCGGTGGCCTCGTCAGTGCCGGCCAGGCGAAAATGCTCGCGGCCCAAGAGCTGGCCGTCCCGGACGAACAGAACCTCAGCGACCGCTCCGCCGCCGTCACGGGCCAGGGCGATGACATCGCGATCTACAGCTCGAGGAGCAATGACCCGCTGCCGGGCGATCACCTTGTCAATCGCGGCCAGGCGGTCCCTCAGTTTGGCTGCCTGCTCGAACTCGAGCCTTTCGGCATGAAGTTCCATCTGACGTCTCATCTGGGCGACGATCTCACGACTGCCACCCTGCAGAAAATGACACAGCTCGACAATCATCGCCCGGTACTGCCGCTCGTCGACAGCACCGATGCAGGGCGCCAAGCAGAGGCTCAAGTGATAATAAAGGCACGGCCGGCGGTCCTGGCCGGTGATGGTGCGATCGCAATCCAGGTAAGGAAAGATGCGGCGTAGGCTGTGTAGCGTATCGTGCATCGCCATTGCCGAGGTATAGGGGCCGAAGTATCGGGAACCGTCGTCCACGACGCGTCGGGTGGCCATCACCTTTGGGAAAGCGTGCGACCAGGTCACCTTGATATACGGATAGCGCTTGTCATCTTTCAGAACCACGTTGAAGCGCGGACGGTGCGCCTTGATGAGGTTCATCTCCAGGAGCAATGCCTCGAGTTCCGAGGGGGTGACGATCCAATCGATGCTCGTGGTCTGCTCGATCAGCCGTTGCGTCTTGGGTGTATGACGGGCCGAATCGTGGAAGTAAGAGCGAACCCGGCTGCGCAGGTCAACCGCCTTGCCCACGTAGAGCACCTCCTCGTCGCCCGCCAGAAAGCGGTACACGCCTGGCCTGGCCGGTAAGGCATCGAGCTGGAGCTTAAGGTCGGGCCGTCTCATGGTGCGCCTGGCTCTCGGGCGGCAACGGCGGCCGGGTACCCGCGTCAGCCACGGGCAGCTACTGCCGTTGGCCTCTCAGGTGCAAGAAGTATACCACCGCTGGAGCCGGCCTAAGCGACGCGACTCCGTTGGTACTGCCGCCTGGGTGGCAAAGGAGGCGCGGCCGCCGCCGAACCGGGTGGTTGCCTTTGGCCTGCCAGGCTGATGGTGGTCAGGCAGCGGTACCAGCGGCACATGCTCAGGTGGAGCCTCCCTGGCCGCCCGAATCATCGCCCGCCCGGCCATCGGCCAGCAGCCTGTCATAAGCACCAGTCCAGAAAGACTCAGAGCGCGTAACCTTTGTTACCCGAATGTCGGCGAAACGGACCGCCAGCTCCGCCAACACCCTCGGCACTTCAACCCAATCGCCGCTGACCAACAGACGCGTCAGGCGATCGCCATAGCGTTTCGTCCAGGCCCAATCCCGGCGTAGCCCTTCGGCTTTGAGGTAGTAGTGGCGCCGATCCCAGGCTGAGGCCGACTGCTCCACGCCGGCGTAGATCGCTCGCAGCGAAAAGACCACGATCGCCAGTATGTCTCGCTCCCGGGCGCCCAGAGCAGGGCGGCCACACAGGAGGTGCAGTGCTTCGGCGATGGTGCGTCGGTGGCGGGCGCGCATCGTGCCCGCACGGTTGGGATCTACCAGGCGGCTCACTCTCCTTAACCTTCCTGCAAGCGCAGTATGCCTGGCCACAATGCTCGACCGCAAACCAGTGTCCGAGTTGACTACAGACCGGCCACAACCAACAACCGCTGGTCCCACAGCCACGCCATTGGACCTGGCGGCGCCGCCGTGCTCAAATTCTCGAGGCAGCCCACCGACTGTTCTCGGCAGCGAGAGGAGGCACCATGGCCCGTGCCGCGATCGGGATCTTCACCACCATGACGGGCAGTGGCTCGCGTCAGCTGGTAAGCACCATTGCCGCCGCTTGCCGCGACGAGGGACTGCCTGGAGTCCGAATCGCGTTCCTGTTCGTCAACCGCGAGGCGGGCGAGTCAGCAGTAACCGACGAGTCGGTGGCGGCGCTCGAGGCCGAGTTCGGCCTTCCCCTAGTCCGTGTCTCGGCTGCCCGCTTCAAACGCGAGGAGCGTCGCATTGCCCGCAAGGCTGCCGAGAGCGGCGACGAGGCCCCGTTGTGGGCCTGGCGTGACGCCTACTATGAGCAGTTTCGACATCTTCTGCCGCCGACCGACCTGGATCTGCTTCTGGGCGACATGTGGATTTGGGGCCGCCACCAGTGCGCTGAGCGGCGAGGTGTGAACCTGCATCCCGCCTTGCCAAGCGGACCATTAGGTAAGATGTGGTTTGAGGTCATCTGGGACTTGGTGGCTGCAGATGCCGAGGAATCAGGTGTCATGCTTCACCGCGTGACCCCGGAAGTGGATCGCGGGCCGGTAGTGACGTACTGCCGTTATTCGCTCCGCGGCGCCGGGCTCGATCCGCTGTGGGCCAGTCTGCCAGGTTGCCTTCAAGAACGGCTGGCACTCATAAACGGCCAACGGCTGCTGAAGCGCGAAGCCACTCACCCCCTATTCCACGCCCTGCGACGAATCGGCCTGGTCCGAGAACTGCCGCTGATGCTGGAGACCGTGCGGGCTGTCGCTGAAGGTCGCTTGTGCCTCACCCCAGATGGGGTCGAAGATGCTGCCGGGAACCGCTTGGGCGGTGGCCTCGACCTGACCGCCGAAGTCGAGCGCCTGGTCGGCGGCGGTCAGCCAGCATGAGCGCGGCAGAAGCAGCCGGGGCCGGCCCAGGCAATCCCGGCACGCCCGCCGTGCTGAGCGCCGCCAACGTAGCCCGCCGTGGCCCGGGCAATCCCGCCCACAACGAGCGCAGCTGAGCGCTTACCACGCTCGGGCACCAGCCGCCCACAACTGCCCGGTGGCACTCGCGCCGGCTTGCCGGCCGTGATAGAATCGCCAACCCACCTGACGTACGCTCTAGCCCAGGAGAAATCCCGTGATGCGCATGCCGAGGTGCATTCTGGTCGTTGGTGGCGGTGGCCGGGAACACGCCCTTGCCTGGTCGCTGGCTCGCTCGCCGGCCGTGCAAAAGGTGTACGTCGCCCCGGGCAACGGCGGGACGGCGCGCGAGCCGAAGGTTGAGAACGTGCCCCTGGCCGACCACAACGTACCAGCTTTGTTGCGCTTTGCCTCCGAGCAGGCGATCGACCTGACAGTGGTCGGCCCGGAGCTGCCGCTAGCGCAAGGCATCGTCGACGCCTTTCGCGCTCAACGGTTGGCCATTTTCGGCCCCACTGCAGGCGCAGCCCGTCTGGAGAGCAGCAAATCCTGGGCGCGGGACTTCATGGCGCGCTACAACATCCCGCACCCGCGCTATTTCGTGGCCGAAGATCCAGAGACCGCTCGCCGCGCCGCATTCGAAATGGATGGCCGTTGCGCGGTGAAAGCCGATGGTCTGGCTGGCGGCAAGGGCGTGACCGTCTGCCGAGAGATGGCCGAGGCAGAACTGGCCATCCGGAGCCTCATGGTAGAGCAGAGATTTGGGCCGGCCGGCCAACGGCTGCTCATCGAAGAGGTGGCCACCGGCCAGGAGCTGTCGGTGATGGCCGCTGTTGACGGCAAACGCTTCGTGCTCTTTCCCCCCGCCCAGGACTACAAACGCTTGTTGGAAGGTGACACCGGGCCAAACACCGGCGGCATGGGCTCTTACAGCCCGCCACCCATCGCCACGCCTGAGTTCCTCGATCGGGTGCGCGACCAGGTCATTGAACCTACGGTCTGGGGCCTGGCCCACGAGGGCGAGCCGTTCACCGGCTGCCTTTACTGCGGCTTGATGCAGTCAGCGAGCGGGCCACTGGTGATTGAGTACAACGTGCGCTTCGGCGACCCCGAAAGCCAAGCCCAGCTGCCCCTGGTCGGCGACAGCCTGCTGGAGGTGCTGGACCGCGCCGCGGCCAGCGACCTGGGCGAGGCCACAGTGGCCACCGACGAGGGACAGGCAGCGGTCTGCGTGGTGCTGGCCGCCCCTGGCTACCCGGAAAAGGCTCAGACAGGAGCCGTTGTCCACGGGCTCGAAGCGGCCGAGGACGTGCCCGGCGTCAAGGTCTTCCACGCCGGTACTCAGGAGCGCGAGGGTCAGCTGGTCACCTCCGGCGGTCGCGTGCTGGGCGTGGTTTGCGTGAGAGAAGGGCTGGCCGATGCCGTGGTCGGAGCTTACGCCGCTATTGGCCCCAGAGGCGTTCATTTCGATGACATGCAGTACCGGCGCGACATCGCCGCCCGGGCCATCGCCAGTCAGCCCCCAATCTAGGATCCAGTGTAGCCATGAAGCCGGTCGTCGCTACCCTGGGCAGTCACTCGGCGCTGCAGATTCTGAAGGGCGCCCGTGATGAGGGGTTGACCAACCTTGTCGTCGTGCCCGGCGGACGCGAGGCGCTCTACCGACGATATTCATTCGTCGACGAGCTCTGGACCATAGACAGCTACGAGGCATTCTCCAGCATCGAGGATCGCCTGATCGAGCATGGCGCTGTCGTGGTGCCTCACGGCTCGTTCGTGGCCCATTTGGGTCGTGAGACGAACGAGCGCCTGCGTGTCGGCTACTACGGCAACAAGGCCGTCCTGCGCTGGGAAGCCGAGCGGGACTTGCAGCGCCAATGGCTCCAGGCAGCCGGCGTACCCCTGCCAGCGGAGTACGCCTCGCCCGAGGCGGTCGACCGCTGGCCGGTGATCATCAAGCAACATGGCGCGGCCGGCGGCAGCGGCTACGTGCTGGCCAAGGATCGGGACACCTTGCACCGCAGGATCGAGGAGCTGGGTGCTACAGCTTATGCCATTCAGGAGTACGCGGTCGGCGTCACGCTATACGTGCACTATTTCCAGTCCGTCATGCAAGACCGGCTTGAAATCCTGAGCATGGACCGACGCTACGAGACCAACGTCGACGCCTTGGGCCGGCTGCCCCATGCGCTGCAGGCAGCTATAGATCCGATCCCCAGCTACGTGGTGGTTGGCAATTCGCCGCTGGTGCTGCGTGAATCGCTCCTCGAAACGGCTTACGAAATGGGCGAGCGCACCGTAGCCGCCTCCCGGCAGCTGATCGACCAGCGCGGCCTGTGGGGACCCTTCTGCCTGGAAACGATCCTCACGCCCGACATGCAGTTCCACGTTATCGAGATCAGCTGCCGCATTGTGGCTGGCACCAACCTGTTCGTGAATGGCTCACCCTACGCCGCTCTTTGGTTCGACGAGCCAATGAGCACCGGCCGCCGCATCGCTCGGGAAATCCGCCAAGCACACAACAGAGGCGAGCTGGCTGCCATCATTGACGGCACCGTTCCAGTCTAGGCCGGTGCCGTCTGATGCCGCGCCCGGCGCTTGCGCCCGCCGGCTATCGAATCGCCAGCTCCGGTGCAGAGTACTCGATACCGAGAGGCTCGATGACCACACGGCGCGGTCCGTCCTCGACGCACCCAGCCGACCAGGCGGCAAAGCCCAGACCGGCCGCGATTTCCAGGGCTTGGGTGGCGTCATCTGGGGCGAGGTAGAGCGCCAGTCCGGCGCCCATGTTCAAGGTGCCATAGGCCTCAGCCTCATCGAGCCCAGCCTCCTGTACTAGAAAACGCAGCACCAGTGGCACCGGTGGCAGCTGGTGGACCCGGTAGCCCAAGTCACGTGGCGCACGCATGAGCTTCCGCCAGCCGTGCCCGGTTATGTTGCTCACGTAGTGCAGCCCGAGCCCAGCTTCCTGGCAGGCCGCAATCAGCGGCGGGTAGAGATAGGTTGGCACCAGGAGAGCCTGGCCATAGGTCGTACCTTCGCCAATGTCGGTGGCGTAGCCTTGCGGCAGGCGATCCGCCACGCGACGGGCCAGAGTGAGCCCGTTGGCGTGGATACCACTCGAGGCCACCAATACGATGACGTCTCCGGGAGCCAGCGCGTCGCCCAGCAGCAGGCGTGACTTCGGCTTCACGATGCCGACGCACGCCCCCGCCAGGTCAATGGCCCCCGGCTGCACCACGTCCGGCAGGACCTCGGTCTCGCCGCCACCCCAGGTCGCTCCCACTGCGGCGCAGGCCGCGGCCCAGCCGCGTATCAGATCCTCGCTGCGTTCCAGATCGTCGAACCACGCCGAGCTACCGGCTGCCCAAAAAGCGTTCACCACCTGGGGCTGCGCTCCAACAGCGGCCAGATCGTTGACGATCATCGCCACGGTGTCCTGCGCAATTGCATCGTAGTGGGAAAGGCCACTGATCGACCGCATGGCATCGGCAACCAGGCTCTTGGTGCCCAAACCTTCCACCACCAGGGCCCGATAGCACTCCTCTTCCTCCCAGACGTAAGCGCTCTCGCCGCGGCTCGAGGCCACCTCCCGACAGTGCCAACGGTTCAGCCGGTCGGCTGTCGCGGCCGCGGCCAGTTGGGCCAGGCGCTTGGCCGGGTCGATGCTGCCGTAGGAGACGCCGGCATCGCGGTAGGTAAGACCGGGTCGTTCGGGTTCTCTGGTCATCGTTGGCTCCTAACGCCAGCGCTGGCACCGCTATGGAGGGTGCTACGCCTGAGCCACTCCCCCTGGATCCTCGCGGCCGGCATCGGGGCCGGCAGCACTCCCGCCCGATCCACTGCCGCGCGCTGTCTGGCGCTCCCGCCCGAGCTGCCATTGAAAGAGTAACATGAAGATCACGTAGCCCGACATAACTGCCATGGCCAGTCGATCGGCCGTCGGCCAGCGTTGGGCGAACCAGCTCATGCGCAGAGACATGAGCAGCGCCAGGGCGAAGAAGCCAGCCGCCAGGACCAGCCAAAGAGCACTTAGTGGGGGTATGCGGCGGCCCATGGCCCTAGTCATGCCGGACGCCGTCTGGGACGCCCCGCGCCTCCCGCGACCCTTTTGACCAGCGCCAGCGGCGGTAATAGCTCATGGAACCAGTCCCGCCGCTCGCAGGTTCTCTAGAATCCGCTGATGTGGGGGGCGCTCGTCGGCAACAAACGGCTCTCCAGTGATGCGCTCGTAGGCGGCGATGTAAAGTTGGCTCATGCGTTCGGCCAGTTCTTCCGGCAAAGGAGGCGGCCGGCCGTGTCCGCGATAGCCGCGTTCGACGTACCAGCGCCTCAGGAACTCCTTGTCAAAGGTCTCCGGCTCCAGGCCCGCGGCCAGGCGCTCGGTGTAGCTGGCGGCCAGCCAGTAGCGAGAGCTGTCCACCGTATGTACTTCATCGATCAGCACCAGCTGGCCGTCGCAGTCGCCGAACTCGTATTTGGTATCGACCAGAATCAACCCGTTGCGCGCCGCCAGCTCCTGACCCCGGGCGAAGAGAGAGCGGGTGGCATCGGCCATTCGCTCATAGACCTCGACCGGCACCAGGCCACGCTCGATGATCTCGCGGGGCTCCAGGCGCTCATCGTGGCCCCCCTCGGCAGCCTTTGTGGTCGGAGTAATGACCGGTGCTGGCAGGCGCTCGTTCTTGCGCAAGCCTTCGGGCAATCGCAGACCATACATCGCCCGCTCGCCGCGCTCATACAGATACCAGAGCGAGGTCTCGGTCACCCCGGTGATGTAGCCCCTGATCACCATCTCCACCGGCCACGGTCTGGCTCGGCGCACGAGCATGACGTTTGGATCGGGAACGCCCACCAAGTGATTGGGCACGATGTCCGCCGTGCGCTCGAACCACCAGCGGCTCATCGCCGTGAGCACCTGGCCCTTATAAGGAACGGTGCCCAGGACGACGTCAAAGGCGCTCTGGCGATCAGTCGTGACGATCAACAGGTGGCCGTTGAGCGGCCAAATGTCCCGAACCTTGCCGTGCCAGCCGCCAGCGAGCGGCAGCTCGAGGCGCTCCAAACGCGGCGCCCTGGCCTGTCCTGTCGCGCTCATCTATCGGCCTCCCGAGCCACTTCCAGCCCCTTCTCTTGTAGCTCGGCGTCCTGCTGGCCGATCTGGGCCTCCAGGCTCTCTCGATAAGCCGCCAGCCTCGCCGCCAGTTCCGGCTCGTGCAGAGCCAGGATGCGCACCGTCAGGTGTGCTGCGTTGCGGGCACCGTTCAGCCCAACGGTGGCGACCGGTACGCCTGGCGGCATCTGGACCGTGGACAAGAGTGCGTCCAGGCCGCCCAGGGGCGCACCGTCATTAGCAAGCGGCACGCCGATTACCGGCAACCGCGTCAAGGATGCCGTCACGCCGGCCAGGTGCGCGGCCAGTCCGGCGCCGGCAATGATTACCCTAATGCCGCGACTGTCCGCCTCATTCAGGTAGCTGGCCAGTCGGCTTGGCGACCGGTGAGCCGACAGGATGCGGACCTCGTGCGGAACCTCGAAAGCGGCCAGCACCTCTGCTGCCTGGCGCATGACCGGCAGATCCGACGGACTGCCCATGAGAATGGCTACTAGTGCTGACATGGCTCGTCCTCACCCACTAGCCGCGGGTCCCCATTGCGGCCGCGGCGCTTCAGCATGCTACCCGGTGGCGCTGGCCCGATCAAGTCCGGACTCAGGTCAGAACCAAAGGCAGCTGGCCGGTCTTCGCCGCCTCTCGTAACTCCATGGCCATGCGCTCCCCGACGGTCACCGGCTGCCCAAAGAGGTAGCGAGTATACGGCGTCGCTCCGATGCCCGGCGAGCCGGGCACCCGGGGGCTCACATCGACGACGACGAATGACTTCTTAGGAGGACCTGGGACCACTATGCTCTGCAAGGCGAAGGGTCCGATCACGCCTGGTGGATAAAGCTCTCGTGCCGCCTCGACAAACCGCTCGCCGTACTCGAAGACCAGCTCCAGCATGCTCTCCAGGACCGTTACCGCCACGTGCCCGGCTTCCTCGTACTTCAAGGGACTGGCACGCAACGCATCGTCGTGCAGGAAGCCTGGCAGCGACGCCAGGCCCCCAGCGCTCGTCTGGCGCCGGGCATCAGTGCCCAGCAACTCCAGACGTTGGTGAAGCGGGGAGTAGTAGAAGTTGAGATTGACCAGCGGGCCGAGGATGAACTCCTCGATGGTGGCCCTCTCCAGGGCCTGGGGGTGGAAGACCCCGGCGGCAATTCGTTCTGCGGCGATCCGCTCGAACTCCTCGGGCGACCGGGCGATGAAGAAGGCCCGCTCAAAGCCACGTTCCGCCTCCAGTACCTTCACCAGCACCGGGCGGTCGATCTCCGCCGGGGAGCGGAAGAGCCGCGGGTGGCGAATGCCGGCCGCTGCGAGCAGGTCGTACTGGTTGGGATGCTGATCCCGCTCCTCAATCCGCAGCAAGTAGCGATTGCCGAACATGGGTACCTGGAATCGTTGCTCGATGGCATCGTAGTCGCTGTCCAGATAGACCTCGAAGGAGCGGTGGGGCACCCAAACCGCGTGGCGCTCACACAACTGAGCTTGGACCGACGGCTCGAGGAGCTCGCGGAAGTGGTCCAGAACGATCACCTCATCCACACAGCCCAGCCCATTACGAGCGGCAAAGTGCTGGGCGTAAGTCCGCTCCCGGCCCCTCATGCAGACCACCAGCGAGCGGAACCCCTGGTCGCGAGCACCGCGACAGACCTCCAGGGCCGAATGGCTGCCCAGGACGGCAATGGTCAAGCTGGACGGATCGAGTGCCGCGATGGCCGAACTGAGCCAGGACATGGTGGGCCCTCCTTTCGACAGGCTGCCATGCTATGACACGGTGCGTGGCGGCGCAAGTGCCGGGCGCCAGCTGCGCGAGCGACGTCGCCACAGGACCATGGCGCCAATGTGACCTGGCGACCATAGTCCCTTGCAGCCACGTGCACACCATAAGCACCGCTAGCGCGGAACCGACAACGGTACTCAAGGATGGCCGGCCGTCACTTCAGGAATCGGCCTTTGTGTCGCGTCGAGAACGCCCTACAATTGCAGGCACTATCCAGCCTCACTGCGGAGGAGCTCAACATGGGAACGCCGACCGCCATCCTGCTTGTCCTTGGGCTCTTAGTTCTATGGGCCATCCTCATCTACAACGGCCTGGTGGGCATGCGGAATCGCGTGCGGGGTGCCTGGGCCGACATTGAGGTGCAGCTGAAGCGCCGCCACGATCTGGTGAACAACCTGGTCGAGACGGTCAAAGGTTACGCTGCCCATGAGCGCGGTACACTCGAGGCGTTGGTCGAGGCCCGCAACAGGGCGGTAGGCGCAATGCAGTCGGGCGATGCGGCAGCAGCAGCCCAGGCGGAGGGGTTCCTGACAGCTCAGCTACGCCAGCTCTTTGCACTGGCTGAAGCCTATCCCGATCTCAAGGCAAGCGCTAACTTCATGGAGCTGCAGAGCTCGCTCCAGACTCTGGAGGAGGCCATCCAGAACGCCCGCCGGTACTACAATGCGGTCGTTCGCGACTTCAACACCATGGTCGAGCGCTTCCCTGCGGTGCTCCTGGCCCGGTCCTTCGGCTTCACGCCCTTTGCCTTCTTCGAGCTGGAGGACGAGCGCGAGGCAGAAGTGCCGGTGGTTAGTTTCGATCGGCCGGCAGGTGCGCCGCAGTCCGGTGCGCCAACAGCCTAGGTACATGCTATGACAGCCACAGCCGGGCCAGCCCGACGAAGGCGGTATTGGCGGCCGGTGCTTCCACTCGCACTCGCGGTGGGAATCTTGGCGTGGCTTCATGGCGCCACGCCAGTAGCGGCCGACTTGGGTGGCTTTGAGATTGCCGCCTTCCATACCGATCTCACGGTGCTCGAGAACGCCGAGCTCGAAGTCAGCGAGCGCATTGCGGTCCAGTTCAGCCAGCGGCGGCACGGCCTGTATCGTCGGATCCCGGTTCGCTACACCGACCCGCGTGGCTTCACCTACGCCATTCGCTTCCGGCTGCTCTCGGTCTCCAATCCTGAGACCGGAGACACCTGGCCCACCCAGCTGTCCAGCGAGGGCCCCTACGTGCGTATCCGTATCGGCGACCCCGATCGTACGGTGACCGGCCGTCAGGTGTACCTCATCCGCTACCGGGTCGGAGGTGCGGTGCGGCATGTGGACGAACACGATGAGCTTTACTGGAATGCCGTCGGCGACGAGTGGCAGACCAGCATCGGCCAGGCTACGGCCACTGTTCACCTACCAGCCGGGATCCGCAAGGAGGACCTGAAGGCTGACGCGTTCGTTGGCCGTTTCGGCAGCACCGAGAAGGGGGTGGGCATTGCCCTGGGCGACTCGCGCCTTGACTACCGGGCCCCACGGCCCCTCGGCCCGCGGGAGGGCCTTACCGTTGTCGCCGCCTGGCCGCCGGGCGCCGTTCGCTTCCCCAGCGCCGCGACTAGAGGCTTGAGCCGCTTGCTGGACAACTGGATCATCCTCTCGCCACTGGCAGCACTGGCCTTCTGGTACGACCGCTACCGTAAACTGGGGCGTGACCCTGTGGGGCGGGCGTCAATTGCGGTGCAATACGAGCCGCCGCCCGGCGTTTCGCCCAGCGAGGTGGGCACGCTCGTCGACGAGAAGGTTGACCTGAGAGACATCACTGCGGCGATCGTAGATCTGGCCATCAAAGGCCGACTGCGGATCCACGTCGAGAAGCAGGAGCGAGCTCTGCTGCCGGACCGCGAGACGATTATCTTTGAGCAACTGAGCGCCCCTGACGCTGAACTCCTGCCCCACGAGAGAACCATTCTGGCGGCCCTCTTCAGCGGCCGGGACCGGGTGGCGGTTGACGATTTGCGAGAGGAGTTCTATCGCGACCTGCCAGCCATCCGCCAGGCAATCTGCAGCCGCTTGGTGGCCGAAGGCCACCTGGCTGGCAATCCCGAGACTACCCGGCAGGCCTACGCTGTTGGCGCCTTGCTTTCCGGCATCGCGGTGGCCCTGGTGGGCGTAGGATGGGCGTACCTGCGTGGTGGCATTCTGCCCCAGGCAGGCATCGTGCCAGCCGTCGCCGGGGTATTGGTGGGGTTGATTGGCCTGGCTTTCGCACCGGCAATGCCGCGGCGCACCGCCAGCGGAGTGGCGCTGCGTCAGTGGGCTCTTGGCTTCCAGGAGTTCGTCGACCGCGTCGAATCGGACCGGCTTACTCGCGAGGCCGCTCGGCAGGTGTTTGAGCGCCTGCTGCCCTACGCGATGGCACTGGGTGTGGCAGCCCGTTGGGCGAAGAAGTTTGAGGGCATCTACGAGACCGCACCTCCAAGCTGGTACGTGCTGCCAGGCGTGTCCGGGCGAGGCTTCCAGACATCCACCATGGAGCAGTCGCTCAGCCGGTCAATGGCCGGCGCGGCGGCAGCCATGGCCGTTACGCCGCGCTCGAGCGGTTCTAGTGGCTTTGGCGGCGGCTTCTCCGGTGGCGGCTTTGGAGGTGGCGGGGGCGGCTCGTGGTAGGCTAGCGCGTTCCACCGGTTCATGGGGCGCGTCTTTGCCGGCCGGGGTCCTTGCCACGGCCAGCCCGCCGCTGCAACAGAAGGCACCGGCCAGACAGCTCGCTGCGCCAAGCCATCTCGCCAGCCGCCGCTGTCGCCCTGGCCTGGCCTGCGAGCCGCTGGGCGCAGCTAGGTGCCATTAGCGACGGGATGGTAGTGGACGTGGACCCGTCGGACGAACTCGATATCCCGCTCCAAGGCTTGCTCTACAGCGGTGGCTATGTCGTCGCCTTGGGAGACCGTCAGGTGGCCGTCTACCCCAATCATGATGTTCAGAACGAGGTAGGGACCAAAACGGTGGGCGTGGACCTCCTCGACTTGCCGCACACCATCCAGGGCCCGGACCACGCTTTCCACCCGTTGCCGCAACTCGCTGCTCGGCACCGCCCCCATGAGATCTGACGCGCTGTCACGCAGGATCTCCAGTCCGGTGCGCAAGATCAGCAAGGCCACGATGGCGCCCGCCGCCGGGTCAACCCAGGGGTAGCCTTGGCGGCCCAGAAAGATGCCAATGCTTACCGCCACCGCGGCGAACACGTCATTGCGGTGGTCGGATGCCATGGCGGCCACCGCCGGGTTGGCTGTCTCGCGCCCAATGCGCCGCGTAAACCAGGTCAGAAAGAGCTTCAGCACAATGGTTGCCAGGGCCACCCCCAGAGCAAGCCGGGCCGCCCCCGGAGACCCGGTCAGACCAGCCCACAGCTCGTAGGCATGATCGACGGACTCGACGAAGATGGCTACGGCCGTCGTCACGATGAAAGCGCCGATGAGTAGCGCGGCGATGCTTTCCAGCTGGCGATGGCCGTATGGATGCTCGTCGTCCGCCGGTCGTTGTGCCAGGCCGACAAACAGTCGGACGACAAAGGAGTAAACTACATCCGAAGTGGAATTGATGCCGTCGGCCAACAGGGCCGGGCTGTGACCCAGAACGCCGACTGACGTCTTGATCACCGCCAGGGCAACGTTGGCCAGAAGACCCAAGTTGACGGCCAGAAGGGTTCGACTGTGGCGTTCGGGGCATTCCATCGTCGCGCAGCCTCGAAGGCCGGCGGGACACCGATCCGGCGGACTCGTCTCCCTTCCGGCCCCAAAGAGCGGCCAGAGTATAGGCATGCCTTGCCGGCAGCACGAAATTGCCCGCTCACATCAACCCCGACCGGCAACCGTGAACCAGCCAGGCGCGAACTGGCGCGCCGGGCGGTCGTGCTGCTACACTCAACCTCGCCGGCGCAGCCGACCGCCTGGCCCACCGGCGGGGAAGCTGTGATCAGCCGGAGCCAGTGGCCCGACTGCGCCAGACACGGCACTCCGACTGTATGTTACAGACGATTCGGGTAGCCACAGCCGCCGACGATGACCCTGTCGGGCGCGATGTCCTGGCCGAAGTCCACCGGGCGTTGGGCCTCGTATCCGTCGAGCGTATTCGAACGGCCAAGGTTTACCGCATAGAGGGCGTGTCGCCCGAGCAAGCTACACATCTCGCTCAAGAGCTTCTGGCCGATCCAGTGGCCGAGCGGTGGACCCTCAACCAGCCGCTTCTCTTGGACGCCGAGCGCTGCGTAGAGGTGGGCTATCGACCGGCGGTCATGAATCCCGAGGCGGCCTCGATGGTCAAGGCCGCCAGTGACCTGGGAATCCCTGTGCTGGCGGCCGATTCGAGTCGCGAATACGCGTTCTACGGACGCCTCAGCGAAGACGAGTTGCAGCTCATCTTGCGGCGCCTGCTGGTCAACCCGACCGTGGAGCGGGTGATCGACCGCGAGCCCGAGACGCTGCGCATCGTCGGCACCCCCGGTCTCACCGCCCGAATTGCCCTGGGGGCGATGGCCGATGACGAGCTCATGGAATTGTCGAACCGCGGGCTGTACCTGGACCTCACCGAGATGCACGTCATCCGAGACCATTTCGCCGCTCTGGCCCGTGAACCGACCGATCTCGAGCTGGAAGTTCTGGCCCAGACCTGGAGTGAGCATTGCGTCCACAAGACGTTCAAGAGCCCGATTACTGTCAACGGGGTTCGTCGGCCGCCCTTCATGTCCCGGCTCAAGGAAACCGCGCAGGAGTACTCCCAGCTGGTGGTCAGCGCATTTGAGGACAATAGCGGGGTCATGGAGTTCTACGAGGGCTGGGCTATTGCTGGCAAGGTGGAAACCCACAACAGCCCATCGGCCATCGAGCCCTATGGCGGGGCGGCGACCGGCTCTGGCGGGGTATTCCGCGACATCATGGGCACCGGCCAGGGCGCTGCTGTGGTGGCCTCCACGGACATTTTTTGCTTCGCGCCACCGGACTTGCCGCTGGAAGCGGTCCCGCCCGGTGCGCTGCCACCGGACTATCTTTTGCGCCGGGTCGTGGCTGGTGTGCGAGACTATGGCAACCGCATGGGCGTCCCGACGATCAATGGCTCGGTTCACTTCCACCCCGACTTCCGGGCCAAGCCGACGGTGATTGTGGGTGCCTACGGCTTGATACCCCTGGATAGGGCCGGCAAGGGGCAGCCGATGGCCGGTGATCGCATTCTGGTCTTGGGCGGCCGCACCGGTCGAGATGGCATCCACGGCGCCACCTTCTCCTCGACCGCCATGACTCACGAGACGGTTTCGGTGAACGCCCAGGCGGTGCAGATCGGCAATCCCATTGAGGAAAAGCGAATGCTGGACGCCATCCTGGTGTGCCGTGAGGAGGGTTTGATCCGGGCCATCACTGATTGTGGCGCTGGCGGCTTCTCCTCGGCCATCGGCGAAATGGGCAAGAACATCGGAGCTCGAGTGCAACTGGACCGGGCACCACTCAAGTACGCGGGTCTCGCGCCCTGGGAGATCTTCGTCTCCGAGTCGCAGGAACGTATGGTGCTGGCCGTCGCGCCGGAGAACGTCGAGGCCGTGGAGCGCATCTGCCGGACGTACAACGTCGAGGTCACGGACCTGGGTTCCTTCGAGCCGACGGGCCGGCTCAGTGTCTACTACGGCGAGGAGCTTGTCGGCGACCTGGACATGTGCTTCCTTCACGAGGGCTGGCCCCGGCGGAGTCTCGTCGCACGTTGGTTACCGCCGGCTATTGGCGAAGCCTTGCCGCGAGTGCCCGCGAGCGAGGCCGACTGGCAGCAGCTGTGCCGCGGGATACTCAGCCACCCGACGATTGCCTCGAAGGAGGCCATTGTCCGGCAGTACGACCACAGCGTTCAGGGGACATCAGCACTGCCACCTTTCGGCGGCCCCACCGGGCAGGCCGCCAACGATACGGCAATCCTGGCACCGTTGCATGGCAAGCCTTACGGCATGCTGATCACGCACGGCCTGAACCCGGCCCTCAACTTGCTCGATCCCTATTGGGGTGGCGTCTGGGCCGCGGCGGAGGCGATGGCCAACTACGTCGCCGTCGGCGGCGACCCGAGTCAGGCATGTCTCATCGACAACTTCATCTGGCCGGCGCCAGACGAGTTTTCGCTGGGTGCCCTTGATCGAGCCGTCGATGCTTGCGTGGCCGTGATGCGCGCCTTTGAGCGCCCCTTCATCTCGGGTAAGGACTCGCTTTCGAGCACCTACCGCTATCCCGACGGTAGCATCCTCAACATCCCTCCAGTTTTGTGTATCTCGGTCTTTGGTCGCATTCCTGACGTCGAACGCACGGTCTCTAGCCGCTTCAAAAGCCCCGGCTCAGCGCTGGCCCTCGTCGGTCAGCTCGATCCCGAGGGTATGGCCGCCTCGGTCTACCTCGAGCTGGCAGGCGGCGAAGGCGGGCGTCCGCCACAAGTCGACCTGGCCAGAGCACGGCGGACGATGACGCAGCTTCACCAGGCGATCACCATGGGACAAGTGCGCGCCTGTCACGACCTAAGCGAGGGGGGCCTGTTTGTGACGGTCGCCGAGATGGCCATCGGCAGCGGCTTGGGCGCTGAGATCGACGTCACCGCGTTGGCCGCGCGACCGGACGTTGGCCTGTTCAACGAAACGGCCGGCTGCTTCGTTGTCGAGCTCGACCGGCAGGAAGCTGCCGACGCGCTCTTCGCCCCTGTCCCGCACCAGGTGATCGGGCGCACGCTGGCTGAGCCTGAGGTGCGCTTGCTCTACGCCGGCCAGCTCCTGGCCCGCCTGCCGGTGGCCGATCTGGCCAAGGCCTGGCAGAGACCGTTGCACGAGGTGTTCCACTGAGCCTGATGAACCGCCCGCTTCTTCACCTCCGCCACGCTCCCGACGCCTGGGACTTGACGTAGCTGTCGTAGGAGACTGGTGGTGGGCACTCGCGTTCGTCCCCGGGCATTGGTGTTGAAGGCCGACGGCACCAACTGTGAGGTGGAGACCGCCTATGCGCTTTGGCTGGCCGGTGCCGAGCCGCGGATTGTGCCCGTCAACCTGCTGCGCTGGGGCGAGGAGGACTTGCGCCGCTATGACTTGCTGGCGCTGCCAGGCGGTTTCTCGTACGGGGACGACGTGGCGGCCGGCCGCGTGCTGGCGGTGGAGCTGATGCACCGGCTGGGAGATCAGCTCGCTGCTTTCGCCGTCACCAAGCCCGTCCTGGGCATCTGCAACGGCTTCCAAGTTCTGGCGCGCACCGGGCTCCTGCCCTTCGGCAACCTGGGCCGTCCCCGGGTAACATTGGCCAGCAACGAGAGCAATCGGTACGAGTGCCGTTGGGTTCGCCTGGCTCGTTGTGGCCAGGCCGAGCTTCTGGCCGGGTTACCGCCTGTGCTCGAGCTGCCAGTTGCTCACGCTGAAGGTCGCCTGTACGCCGACGACGCCACGCTCGACGAGCTGGAACGCCGTGGCCAGATAGCCTTCCGCTACGTCGATGAGAACGGCCAGCCCACACAATCCTATCCGGCCAATCCAAACGGCTCACAGCGGGCTATTGCCGGCCTGACCGATCCCTCGGGCCGCATCCTCGGACTGATGCCCCACCCGGAGCGCTATGTAACGGCGCACCAGCATCCCGATCGGCATGCCAAGCCGGCGGCCGAGATGCCCGACGGGTTGGCGCTTCTACGTCGCTTGGTGGAACTGTCATGAGGGCCAATCGCCGCTCTGCCGTTGCGCTGCCCGTCGGGTGGGGCGCGCCAGGCGAGGCTGCGCAGGCCGACGCATCAGCTTCCCCGTGGCTGTGAGCGAGTAGTGAACCAGCCACTCTGGGTGCCAGGCGGGGCCGCGGGACAGGTTCTCACGGTTAGCGAGCTAACCGCCTACATCAAGGCGCTCTTGGAGCAAGACGAGCTATTGGCGGATGTCTGGGTGATGGGCGAGGTTTCCAACTGCCGGCCGGCGACCAGCGGACACTGGTATTGGACCCTCAAGGACGAGGAAGCAGCTCTCAATTGTGTGATGTGGCGCAGCCAGGCCGGGGGGCAGACGCATCTGCCAACTGATGGCGCCAGTTTCGTGCTCCACGGTTCGGTGTCGATCTACCCGCGCCAGGGCCAGTATCAGCTATACGTCGACCGCTGCCAGCCGGCTGGACTGGGCGATCTGTTCCTGCAGTTCGAGGCAGTGAAGGCCAGGCTGGCCGCTGAGGGCCTCTTCGATGCCGACCGAAAGCGGCCTCTGCCTCGCTTTCCGCGGCGCATCGGCGTGGTCACCAGCACCGAGGCCGCTGCCCTTCGCGACATCGGTCATGTGATCGGTCGCCGCTGGCCGCTGGCCGAGCTATGGGTGGCCCACACAACGGTGCAGGGCGACGCTGCCCCCGAGGAAATCGTGGCCGCCCTGGCACGGGTTGGCCGCGCTGCAGTCGACGTCGTTATCGTGGCTCGGGGTGGGGGCAGCATCGAGGACCTGTGGGCCTTCAATGATGAGCGGGTGGCACGGGCCATCGCCGCTTGTCCGGTGCCGGTCATCACTGGGATCGGGCATGAGACCGACACCACAATCGCCGATTTCGTGGCCGATCGGCGGGCGGCCACGCCTTCCGCAGCCGCAGAGACAGCGGTGCCCGACCGCAATGAGTTGCGGCAGAGCGTCGATGAGAGTCGTGAGCGGCTCCGGCGGCTGGCGAACTGGCGCCTCCAGGTCTTCGCAACTCAGTTGGAGCGGCTGACGCATCGGCTTGCCCTGGCCGCACCTGAGCGCCAGCTGGCGGAGAAAAGGCGGGCCCTGGCTAGCCTGACGGCCCGGCTCAAGTCCAGCATGTTGGGCCGCCTGCGTCTGGCTCGAGCTGAGCTTGCCGGCCACTCACAACGGCTGACGGCCCTGGCACCCGAGGCGACCCTGGCCCGCGGCTATGCCCACGTGCTACGCCGCCGTGATGGTCTGACCGTCCGCTCACCAGATCAGGTGCAGCCGGGCGAGGAGCTGGACGTGCGCGTAGCGCGAGGTCGGTTCGGCGCTGTTGTCGAGGGACCTGAGGCGAGCGGTCAATAGGGAGATGTCCATGGGATCCGAAGACGAAGCCAAGCTGTCACTAACTGAAATAGAAGACCCGGCCAGCCTGAGTTTTGAAGAAGCCTTCCACTTGCTCGACGAAGCGGTGAGGCGATTGGAGGCCGGCGAGCTGGCCCTCGAGGAGGCGCTGAAGGTCTACGAGCTCGGGGCCAGGCTGGCCCAGCGGTGCGATGAGCTGCTGGCGGCGGCCGAGCTCAGAGTTCGTCAGCTGGACGAAGCAGGCCAGCCGGCGCGAGAACTTACGATAGCCCCCTAGGAGCCAGTACCCCGGGACGCCGCCTCGCCCGATCGCCCTGCGCCCCGGCAGCCAGCTTGTCAGAGTTCGTCGGACCCGGCCGCGGCTCGCCCAACACGCCAGGCACCGTCAATTCCGTCTCGGGCCTTGCCTGGCCTGAGCGATCACTTAGCCCCCTTCTCGCTCTTCCGCCTGGTAGCGGGCGCCGACTCCGCCCGCGGCGCTGTCTTCCGCCTGGTAGGCGCCGCTGGTGATCTGGTCTTGGCGGGCTGGCTGCCGGTGGCCGCTTGCTCCTCGGTCTTGTCCTTTGGCCTCGTAGCGGCTGGTCCCTCGGCAGACTCGCTCTCGGACTTGTCGGGCACCACGAGCTCGGCCGTCAGCGCCGACTCCAACTCGGCCAGCGACGTGTAGCCTGACGCAAGCAATGCCTGCCGGATCAAGCCGAGAGCTTCGCCGCGCAACTCTGGGGGTGCCTGCTTGATCGATGCGTAGTGGGTATGGCGTCCTTTGCCACGCTGCAACGTCGTAAGCTCGATGTTACGCCGCCGAGCATCGATCGACACGCTCATCAGAACCTCGTGCTCCGCCATTCGTCACTCCTTTCGCCCATCACAGCCCAGGCTGCCCCATCATAGGCAAGCCTGCCGACTCGGCCAACTTGACCCTGGGGGGCGACCCCTTTACCATAGCCCGACCGTGAAGCAGCTGTGGGCACCGTGGCGCATGGCATACCTCCGCTCGACCGCCAAACCGGACGGCTGTTTATTCTGCGCCATCGGCGCCGGCCAGGATAGCCCGGAGTCGCTGGATCTGGTGGTCTGGCGGGGCGACGGTGTCTACGCGCTTCTGAACCGTTATCCGTATGCCAACGCCCACGTGATGGTGGTGCCTTACGCCCATGTGCGCGACCTCGAGGCCCTTGATGAGCGAGTTATTACTGAGCTCATGCTCACTGTGACGCGCCTTATCCGTGCCCTTCGGCAGATCTATCAACCAGAGGGCTTCAACATTGGGGCCAATCTCGGCCAGGCGGCCGGCGCCGGCATCGGTGATCATCTCCATGTGCATGTCGTCCCACGTTGGACGGCCGACACCAATTTCATGACCACTACTGCCGGCACACGAGTCATCCCTGAGGCATTGAGCGAGAGCGCCCGCGCCATTCGCGCGGTTCTGGAGTCGATGTCCTCCCCGGAAGGAGAAGAACGGTGAGTTCGAACCGTGAGGTGGTAATCCTATCGGCAGTCCGAACAGCGATCGGCCGCTTCGATGGGGCCCTGGCCAATGTTCCGGCGGCTGAGCTGGGCGGCACGGCGATCCGGGCCCAGGTCGCGCGCGCCGGGATCGACCCCGCTCAGGTCGATGAGGTTCTCATGGGCATGGTCCTTCAGGGTGGCGCCGGCCAGGCCCCTGCCCGGCAAGCAGCCATCCGCGCCGGGATCCCGCCGCACATTGGCGCCACGACAATCAACAAGGTCTGTGGCTCAGGTCTTAAGGCTGTCATGTTTGGCGCTCAGGCAATTAAGGCCGGCGATGCCAATTGCATTGTTGCGGGCGGCATGGAGAACATGTACCTGGCTCCGTATGCCGTGCCGGGCGCACGGGCTGGCTTGCGCTTGGGCAACCGTGAGATCGTCGACCTGACGGTTCACGATGGTCTTTGGTGCGGTTTCGAGAATCACCATATGGGCAATTCGGCCGAGTGGGTGGCTCGGGAATGCGGCATCACTCGCGAGCGGCAGGATGCCTATGCCCTGGAATCGCATCAGAAGGCCGTGAAGGCGATCCGGGAGGGTGCATTCCGCGCTGAGATTGTGCCGGTGGAAGTCCGCGACCGGAAGGGCAACATCACATTGGTGGACACGGACGAGAACCCGCGCAGTGACTCGAGCCTCGAAGCGCTGGCGAAGCTGAAGCCAGCCTTCCAGCCCGATGGCACGGTGACCGCCGGTAATGCGCCGGGGATCACTCACGGAGCCGCGGCGCTGGTGATCGCTGGTGCCGACTGGGCGGCCGAGCACGCTCTCAAGCCGCTGGCCCGCATCATCGGCTACGACCAGGGGGCGGTCGAGCCGCTGCGGCTATTCCTGGCGCCTGTGGAAGCCGTCCGGCGGGTTCTGGCTCGGACCGGCCTGACTCTCCACGAGCTGGATTTGATCGAGATCAACGAGGCCTTCAGCGCTCAGGTGCTGGCCGATGGCGACCGATTGGCCGCCGACGGCTGGGACTGGAGCAAGGTGAACATCCGGGGCGGCGCGGTGGCCCTGGGGCACCCGATCGGCGCCAGCGGCGCCCGGGTGCTGGTCACGCTGCTCCACGCCCTGCGCGATACCGGCGGTCGGCGCGGCCTGGCCAGCCTCTGCCTGGGCGGCGGCGAGGCCGTGGCGATGGTTGTTGAACTGATCTAGTACGCCACCAGGAGTGTGGCCGTCGCGTTGCCGACCATAGCGCCGGCGCCTGATAGCTGATAGGCGCCGTCGCCACTCAGGCCGACGTCTCTTCGCCGCCCGCTACTCCAGTATCGTGCCGGTCGGCTCCGGCACTACACCGTTGGGATCCAGCTCCAGCGGCTGGCTCTCCTCAAAGCTGTCAGCCGCCGCGCTGGCCAGCGGCCGGGCGCGGCTCGGCGGTCGTTCATAGGCCTCGAACTCGCGCAGGCCCACCCGGCCGGCAGGACCAGCAGTGGCGTAGAGGAGCAGCCACTGGGTCCGTACGGCCGGGAAGACGACCGTCTCGTCGCCTCCGGCCCCACGGTTGGTGCTGTACACGCCCACCCAGGCCCAACCGTTCCAGGCGTATAGAGCGTAGGAGGTGGCATGCATGCCAGTGGTCCATCGCAGGGTCACCCGGTCGATGGTGTAGCCGGCCTTGAGGTCAAAGTAGATCCAGACCGGCAGGCTCCTTGACTGCCAGTCGGTGTTCAGATCGGCGTCGCTGGCCCGCGGCGCGTCGAAGCCGGGGGCGTGGTTCAACGACACGGCCGGCTTTCCGGCGGCCACGTTCTTGAGCTGGCTTGGCGCCACCACGTCCGAGCCCATGACCTCCCACTCGGCAAGCTCGTAAGCGTGACCAATCAGGTAGGGATTCACCAACCAGAGCATGAAGTAACGGGCTTCGATGGGCTCCGGGAAAACCGCCGTGTCGTCGCCATCGCCGTTGCGTGTCGAGGCGTAGATGCACCAGCCACGGCACCATTCTTGCCAGGCGTAGATTGCATAGCTCCGCGCGTGCTCGCGTGCGTTCCAAAGCATATGCATTGACGTCACGGAATACGTGTTTCCAAGGTCTACGTAGATCCATTGCACGTTCCGCGCTGGTGCATAAGGGTCATAGCCTCGCTGGGAGCTCCAGGCCGTGGCCGGATTGCCGTCCACCGCCTGTTCAGGCGGCAGCCCCGGGAGACTGCTGGAGGCAAAGACGGGCTTGCCAACGGCCAGGTTGACCGGACCGGTGCTGGGCGTCGGGGTGGCCACGCTGATGGTGGGCACCGGCGTTTCTGTCGGCCCGCCTGGCGTGGGTGTCGGGCCACCGGGAGTGGCCGTCGGCGTGCCGCAGGGGCTGGCAGCTATCTGGATGGTCACCACATCCAGGTACTTGTCGCCAGCCGGACAAGTTCGTTCGACGCCGGTGAGATCAACCCATTGGCCAACATAGGGGCTAAAGAAGCCCAACCCGCCCGGACCGCGCAGCTGCCAGAGAACGTTGCCGCTGCAATCCGTAAGCAAGGCGTCGGGATTGCAGGTCCCACCCCCAAGGGCGACAAGACCGCTGGCCGCGGTGCCCTGAAGGAGTGGCCGAGCGTTGACGTTGGCCTGCGCTGGCTCCCAGCCTGGAAGAACTGCCAGGGCCAGAGCAGCCGTCGCCATCGAGGCCAGTACGAAGAGGCTCAAGAACCGCCCTGCACGCATCACCGCCCCCTTTTCTCGTGCCATCACTACCGACTGGCGATCGCCGCGACCCGCCCCTGGATCGCGGCGACCTGCCCGGCAACTCTTACAACGTGGCACGACCCCGGACGTTACTCTCGCTGCTGGGCTTGGTGACCGGCTGAGAGGCCCGCGGCGCGGCCTGGGCGCCCACCTCGCGTCGACCAAGCCGGCCAGATACTGTCGTTGGAGCTGTCCGGAGCTCATCGGGCCACGCACCCCACGTCGCCGAACGCCTGGCCAGATTCGGGGTGTGGTTGACCGGGCGTTTTCTGCAGGCTAAGATGGCATTTGCTGGATCGCCTTGCCGACACTTCAAGCCGCCTTCGACGAATTGCTTGAGCCGCTACTGTCCTCGTGCCGCGAGGTGTACGGCGAACGTCTTGTCGCGGTGGTGGTCTTCGGCTCCGTTGGTCGGGGCACCCCGGGACCGGAATCCGACCTTGACCTGCTGATCGTCGCCGATCCGCTCCCCCAGGGACGCGTGGCTCGGGCGGGTGAGTTCGGCGCCGTCGAAGCGGCGATGGCGCCACAGCTGCGCAGTCTGCGCCAACGCGGCGTGTCAACGTATCTGTCGCCCGTGCTCAAGACCCCCGCCGAGATGCACCAGGGAAGCCCGCTGTTTCTGGACCTGATCGAGGACGCCCGGGTGCTCTACGATCCGGCGGGCGTGTTCGCCGCCGCCATGGACCGGCTCAGGCAGCGTCTGGTGGAGCTGGGAGCCCGCCGTGTCTGGCGCGGCAACGCCTGGTACTGGGACCTGAAGCCAGACTACCAGCCTGGCGAGGTGTTCGGGCTGTGACGAACGTTTCGTTGGCCCAAAGCTACCTAATCAAGGCCACCAAACGTCTCGCGATCCTCGATGTCCTCCTGCAGGCGGGTGCCTATTCGGACGTCGTCCGGGAGGCGCAGGAGATTGTCGAGCTGGCGCTAAAGGGCATGCTCCGCCAGGTCGGCGTCGAGCCGCCCCGATGGCACGACGTGGGAGACATCTTGGTCGAACACGCCGGCCGCTTCCCGCCCGAGATCCAGGCTCAACTGGCAGACCTGAGGGCGATCTCGGCCTGGTTGCGCAAGGAGCGCGAGTTCTCCTTCTATGGCGACATCGACTTCATCCCCACCGAGCAGTACTCACGCCAGGATGGCCAGCGGGCGATCGCTGACGCCCAGCGGGTAGTGTCCGCCGCCGCGAGCCTGATCGACCTGCCGCCAGAGTAGGACAGCCTGGGCGACTGGTCGTCGCCACGGTGAGTGAAGCTCACCGCCGAGGTGAAGACAAGGGCCGGCGCGGCCCGCCGGGTTGGAGCCGGCAGGTCCGCCCATAGCCGCGAGCGCGGCTCCGGCCGGTTGACAGGCATGAAGATCGGGTGTATACTGTGCTTCGTAGGCCGCCGCGCTCCACGCGCGGCGCGAGATGCGGGGCAGACACGCGCGCCGGCCCCACGGCGCGGCGACCGGGAGGTTAGTCGTGCGTCTGCTTCAATCGCTATCCAGGGCCAACACCCGTTCCCCAGTCTTCCTGGCACTGCTCGCCGGCTTCCTGGCCGCGGCAGCTGTCGGTGCGGCGACCCCCCCCAGGACCCTCTAAGGTTGGCGGCCTCAGCTGCCAGGCAACGCGTGGGCCGGGGCCACCAACTCCACCAGAACACCACCCCCACCCTGCCCTACACCGCTAACTGCACGCCCCAGGACGCCACACCCGTCACCTGGACTCCCCTGCCCTCGGCCACCCAACCACCGCCGGGTACTCCCAGCGCTACCCCACCGCCGCCAGCCACGCCTCATTTCCTGGGCTACGCCTGGAACGGCCTGCGCTGCCGCCCGCTGCAGGGTAATCAGTGCCTCGGCAGCCAGTGTTACATCGTCCGCGATCAGCTGACCTGGCTTGAGTGCATGGCCCGCCACCAGCCGTGCTGCGCTACTCCAGTCGGTGGCGGTGGTGGCCTGCTGGCCTGCGGCCGCTCCCAGCCCGTCCCGACCGCTCCTGTGGGCGCCGGCCGGCAGCAGGCCGCCTACGCCCACGCCGCTCTCGGCCTACCACTCGAGACCTCTATCGCGAGTGGCCACACCGGGCAGCAACGCCGCCCGGCCAAGCTCCACCAGAACGTTACCCCTACTGCCACCGGCTCCAGCGTGGATGCCACACCTACTCCCGCCGGCATCCCCTGTTCCTGCTGGCCTCAGGATGTGCGCACCACCACTCCCTGCCCCACCAGCCAGCTGCTTGGCTACCGGCATATCGGCTTCGGCGTCTGCGAGCCCGTGTTCAGTTGCCCCGAATCCACCCTCCAGGGCCGCGATGCCGGCCAGCTCTTCCGCACCAAGGAGGAGTGCCAAAGCCAGTACGCCGATTGCCGCTGCCTGGAATGCGACCCGCTACCCGATCCTTACCTAGTCCCCACCCCCTCCGGCACCGTCACCGCCACCTTGCGCTGCGATCACTGCGTCCCGCTTGACGGCACCCCGGGCACTCCCGCCACCCCAGTCGCCGACTGGCGCCGCTGGTACCCCATGGACCGCGGCCAAAAGCCGGGCGAGCGAGCCATCAACTGGTGGGACGAGCCCTGGCGCTGCCACCGTAAGGCCCAGGTCACCTGGAACTACGACGGCATCCCCGAAGGCCTGCCCGCTAAGTGGCGCGACCAGTGCATGGACTACTACTTCAACTGGAACGGCTGCGAGGGCG